>ULTW01024361.1_pt1 | contig 84398 bp, 66 predicted proteins | sample 1957961 | NCBI WGS metagenome assembly ULTW01 (sample SAMEA4835744, study PRJEB28245) | human gut metagenome | biome: gut microbiome; material: fecal sample | place: Denmark | collected 2008 | reverse complement strand
GGGCTTGGGCTCGGACTCTCACTCGGTGTCGGGCTTGGGCTTGGCGTCTCGCTCGGTGTCGGACTTGGGCTCGGCGTCTCACTTGGACTCTCCGATTCGCCGGATGAGGTACCGTAGTATTTCTCTACTCCGATACTCTCAAGCTCTGCCTCTGTTGCCAGATCTGCCGGATAGGCTTCCTCTCCCTTATGCAGCAGATACAGTCCTGCTGCAGCACCTACCAGACCTGCATTGTAATCCAGTGCCACCTCATTACAGTTATAATCTGCCTGATTGTCTGCGTATGTGTCATATTCATCACTCGGGCCGCCAACAAGGGCTCCCAGCAATGTATAATGGTCTTCCCGTACCTGTCCTGCATCATTTGATCTGGATGCAGCACGGTGATGCGGATATTTTGCCGCATTCTCATTATAGCCGACTACAAAACAACGTTTCGCTTTGTTATTTCCAAGCAGATATTTCATCTGTCCGGTTGCCCAGCTGCTGTAATTGCCGTCTGTCATGGATAACTTCTGGTTTGCCTGATCGTAGATCAGCCCCATAAACTGTGCAGATGCATTATATCTTGCCGAGCCCCAGCCATCAATCAGTTTAAAGCCCTGCGCAGTATTTGTATTACCATAGCTTGCAAATGCACTGACAGCTATATAATCCTCCTTCAAGGCTGCAGCAACCGGCCATGTATTATCCCAGGTCAGACACCAGCCCGTATTAAGCTTCCCATAATATGCATCCCGTTCCTGTTTGTAAATTTCTTTGCCCGTTGCAGCATATAATGCAGCAGCTGCTGCACAATAATCATCCTCCCAGTTATTTGACTTATAAAACGGAGAAGCGCCCTGTGTTGCTACCTGCTTATTACTGCATTTTTTGCAAAAGCGAATAAATCTTCCGCCGTCTTTAAATAAGCCTTACTCTTTAACAAAGCCTCTGTTCCGCCCTGCTTCTTATAGTTAGCCGCCTGCAATGCAAGTGCTGCTACCGCAACAGAGACTTCATCTGTCGCCGGATTAGAAGCTGTCGCAAAAAAGGCCGGTCTGTCTATTGTCTGTCCTTCGGGTGCTTCCCACTTTGCATGGTCACTGTCTCCGTCTCCGACCTGATAGCAGAAAGCCTCTACAGTATCTGTGCCCTCCTGATAGATTGTACATCGTGTAAAATAATCACAGAAGTAATTCATGATCATGTTAAAATGCGCCGTCTGTCCCAGCTCATCATAAGCATCTGCAAACTCATAATAGCCAAGTGCCAGAACGGTTGCTGTGTATCCCTGTGGCAGACCGAATTTCACATGATCGCCCGCATCATGATAGCCACCGCTTACATCTACTGTCTTTCCATTATAGGTCACATAGCTGTCATATGTATGGCAATTTCCTCTCCAGGAAAAAGCACTGTTTTCATCCACATCTGTTCCGCACATATTTCCATCATAGAAATAAAGCGATTCCTGCAATAGCTTGGCAAAATTGTAGCTGATGTCCAGATTCAGATCCGTCGTCGTATCTTTCTGTGCACCGCCGCCACTACTGCCGCTTCCGCCGGTCTCATCATTGGTATCCCCTTTGGAATAATCCATCGAAGACTGTGATCCGTAATTGTATGCCACAGTTTCGATCATAATATCCGACGCATCGACATAAGTGCTGCTGAAACCGAATCCCGGTGGATTGGCAGACATTATACCTGTCCCAAGTACTGCATTGGAATTTTCTTTGTTCGGATACAGGTAAATCGTATCGCCCTCTGCTGTAAAGGTTGCATTCCAGCATTTGAATTTTGATGCAGTCCCCGCCGGCACCTTCATCGTAATTACCCAGTCACAGATGCTCTGCCCTGTCTGGTTATCTACAGCCAGCTCAAAGCCTGACCAGTCATTACTTGGCTGCCCTTGCGCCTTAACAATGGCCTTTACATTGCCCATATGATCTCTGTCTGTCGTGATCTGACTGCCGGAAGAACCGCTTCCGCCGCTTTCCCCGGATGCATCTGTCGTAAAATAAATATCTGATATTTCATAGCTTACACTGCTGCCCGATGCCAGATTGGCAAACTGCAGTCCCAGCTTTCCGATCCTGTCATAGCCACTCCAATCCATAGAAGCCAGATCAAATTTTGCCGTGGCACTCTCTCCTGCTGCAATATTAACCCATTCTCCATTTTTCCAGCTATAAGCCTCGCTCATACCAAATGCCATACAGCCGGTCTGCTCTCCTGCATAGGCTGTCAAGGTATTTACCTTAAAATCTACCACAAGCTGCTTTACACCCAGCGCATCCAGCTCCTGCTTTTCATCCATATCCGCCGGCAGATTGACCAGTAGCTCCGCAGCCGGTTTGTTAGAGCCATCTCCGTCTTCCGCAGCTAATATACCATTTTTTTGTGTATATGGCATCAGATCAATCTTATCTTCTGCCGCATACGTCTTTTCTCCCGGAACTGTTATGCCTGTCAGCACAACCGCCGCAGACAGCACAAGTGCCAGGGCCCTGTTTCTTTGTTTTTTTCCTCGTCTTTTCACATAAACCTCCCATAGGCATACAATAGTTATGTTTATTGTAACAAAATAATGAGCCAATGTCGCTTGGCTCATTATACGGAAATTATGCACTTATTTTGTATAAAATGTCATGTTCTTTCGGATTACATGACTTATTTACAGCTTACACAAAGCTGATCACTTCTTCCTTCGGCGCTTTTGTCTTCTCCACAGAAATAGCATGCAGCACCGGACCTTCCTTGCCATAGTCTTCAAAGTATTCAATGGCTACCTTTGCTGTTACCTTGACCCATTCCTTCTGTTTTAAGGTATCTGCCTTGTCATACTTGCAGGCATACCCCAGAAATGCCATATCCTCTGCACAGCAGGTCATTGCCATTCTGCCCGGTACAAAATATCCCTTCGGGAAATTTTCAGGATGCAGCACCATACCTACATAGGAAATCGTCTTCCCGGCATAACGCTGCATATTATCCAGCACATCAATATACCAGATTCCATAGCCTGTATCATCCAGATTGATCACATCTGCACCCACATCAAACGGCAGATCTTCTTCGAGCGTCGCATTTACTTCGCCGTTCTTATCTTCAAAGATGATTTCAGCATTCTGGTTGATTGCCTTGATATTTCTCTTATAAGTCGGTATCTGTTCAATAATATTGTCACAGCGGTTCATGATGATCAGCTCGGACTTGCGGATATGTTCTGCCAGCAGAGATTTCATATTCGTAAAATAGGTGGAAAATGTAGAACCGTCGATACAGGTGATCTGCTGTTCCAGCTTCCAGTGCCATGGCAGTTTTACATTTTTGCTGTTCCACATACCGTTAAACTCGATCAGGATACGCGCCGGTTTATGCTTTTTCTCCAGCTCGATCAAATTCTGCGCTGTAAAATCTTCCTCATCCTCGATCAGTTCCATGACCGTTCTGCTCTTTTTCAGAAGCGCCTGATCATATTCGATATCGCCTTCCTCACATACGATCAGAAGCGTTTTTGCTCGCATCTGGAAATAAGGCTGCGCGATCGTATACTGGATGAATTCTGTCTTACCACTGTCCAGGAATCCGTTAATCATATATACAGGAATCATAAGTTCTTTCCTCTTTCTTATCATATTTCTGTCTGCTTATTTACTGAACAGCTCTTTTAAAGCATCTTCCTTCAGTTCGGAGCCAATGACACAGATCTTACCGGTGTACTCAGCACTGCCATCACGGATCTCGCTCTCACCCGGTACATAATCAAAGTGAATAAAGCCGTTCTCAGACGGAAGCATACCTTTTGCACGCAGGATAAAGCCATATTTTTCTTTGTCCTCTAATGCATCCAGCATATTTTGTAATTCTTCCTTTGTATACTTGTCCGGTGTTTCCATGCCCCAGCTTGTAAATACTTCATCTGCATGATGATGTCCATGCCCGTGGTCATGTCCGCAGCAGCAGTGTCCGTCATGATCATGATGATGTTCATGCTCTTCGTGATCATGGTCATGATGATGCTCATGTTCCTCGTGATCATGATCATGGTGGTGCTCATGTTCCTCGTGATCATGGTCATGATGACAGCACTCATCGTCATGGTCGTGATGATGATGTTCATGCTCATGCTCTTCCATAACAGCTTTCAGGAGCTCTGCTTCCAGATCCTTGGCACCTTCGATGGCTTCCATGATCTTTTTGCCGTCAAGCTCGTCCCAAGGAGTTGTAATGATAGCTGCCTTTTCATTATGCTGACGGATCAGTCCGATACACTGGTTAATCTTTTCCTCGCTCATTTCACCTGTACGGCTTAAAATGATCGTGCCTGCATGCTCGATCTGGTTCTCGAAGAACTCACCAAAATTCTTTAAATAAGTCTTGCATTTCTTTGCATCCACAACTGCAACCGCACTGTTTAAATGAACGCCGGCTTCACCTGTTGCACCTTCTACCGCACGCATAACGTCGGAAAGCTTTCCGACACCGGACGGCTCGATCAGGATACGGTCAGGATGATACTGATCCAGTACCTGCTTCAATGCTGACGCGAAGTCACCAACCAATGAGCAGCAGATGCAGCCTGAATTCATCTCTGTGATCTCTACGCCTGCTTCCTTTAAAAAGCCGCCGTCAATACCGATCTCACCGAATTCGTTCTCGATCAGAACGACCTGCTCGCCCTGCAGTGCCTCTTTTAACAGTTTCTTTATCAAAGTTGTTTTTCCTGCTCCCAAAAATCCGGAAACAATATCAATTTTTGTCATGTTCTTCACCTTTCTTTGTTCTGTTTCTTACTATAGTTATCTTTTACACCGAAAATCACAGGATTTTCCATGCCGCTATACACATTATAGCACACTTGTCAAACAAGAAATTCCGCAAATCTTCCTTTATCTGCCTGACTGCATTCCACCGTCACTGAAATGCCATCTGCCTCATAGCTTTCCGAAAGCACATTTGCCTGTTCTTTCAAATAAGAGAAGATGTCTCCTCTTGCATAAGGCAGGCACATATGACAGATCTCATGCCCCGCATACACCCGTTTCAGCACTTCATCCGCCAGAAGCGTTATGCCATCCTCTTCCTTTGCGGACATATATACTGCCGATTCAGTTGCCCTTGGGTAACTTGCTCCTTCCATCCGGTCAACCTTATTATATACCATCAGAACCGGAATATCCGCAGCACCGATCTCCTCCAGCGTTTCATTTGTAACGGCAATATGGTCTTTGTAATCAGGATCCGAAAAATCCACCACATGCAGAAGCAGATCTGCACCTGCCGCCTCCGACAGTGTAGACCTGAATGCCTTGACAAGACCATGTGGCAGCTTGTCAATAAAACCGACCGTATCGGACAGGAGCACCGTTTTGTTTTCCTTCGGTGTAATACTGCGGACTGTTGTATCCAATGTCGCAAACAGCATATCCTTTTCCATGACCGTTTTTTCCGCATCACCCAGATAGCGCATGACCATGCTGTTCATGATCGTCGACTTTCCCGCATTGGTATAACCGACCAGTGCAACGCGAGGGATCGCGGATCTTGCACGTTTCTTCTGCTGTGTCCGGCGTTCCGTTTCCATTTCGGCAAGCTCGCGCCTGAGCTCTGTCAGGCGGCTCTGTGCCCGTCTTCTGTCAAGCTCCAGCTTCTTCTCGCCGCTGCCTCTGCTGCTCATGGAGCCGCTCGTTCCGCCCTGTCTGGATAGTGCATCATGCAGTCCTACAAGACGTGGCAGCAGATATTGCAGCCTTGCCACCTCTACCTGCAGCATTGCTTCTCTGGATTTTGCCCTGGATGCAAAAATCTCCAAAATCAGCGTCGTACGATCCATGACTGCCATTCCCGTATCATCCTGAATATTCCGGAGCTGGGACGGCGTCAGTGAATCATTGAACAAAAGCAGGTCTGCCTGCAGTTCTTCCGCTTCTTCTCTGATCTGCTCCAGTTTTCCCGGTCCCACATAAATTGCTTTATTGATCTGTGTGTGCTGCACACAGCTTCCCACTACTTCCATCTCGCAGGCATTTGCCAGCTCTGCAAGCTCTGCCATAGAACGTTCAAATTGTCTGTCATTTTGCGTATCCACGCCTACCAGATATACCTTGTCCATGTTTCTCCCATTTCCTTTTCTATTTCCAAACATCACCATTTTAATATGTTTAGAGGCATTACGCAAATAAAAAATCTATGAACTGCGCGCATTTTTGCAAGCTTGCTTTTACTGTATAGGAATGACAAAGAAATTTCCTATACAATAAAAAAAGAAGGATAGCATGCGCTACCCTTCTTCACTCTTTCTCTCTTTCTTCTATTACAAAATCAGCTTCTGTCCAAAAGCTCTGTATAGAAATCTGTGTAGTCCGTTCTGCCGGCTTTCATACAGTCGATTGCTGATGATGGATGCAGATTTAATCTGCCTGTCAGGAAGTATGGGATATCATAGCCCCAGACAACTCCCTGCTCTTTCAGTGCCATCATCTGTGTCTCCACAAATTTCAGTACCGGGAATAAATTGTATTTCGGATTTTTCAAAAAGCCAAGTAACAGTTCCATTGCACAGTTACCTGCACCACGTCCCATGGAACTCATCGTAGCATCCAGCAGACTTACCCCTCTTGCCATAGATTCAATCGTATTGGCAAAAGCAAGCTGCTGGTTGTTGTGTGCATGGATTCCGACATATTTGCCTGCTGCATCCATTGCATCCACATATTTATCGGAAAGAGCGCGGATCTGCTCCGGGTAGAGAGAACCGTAACTGTCTACAAGATATACACCATCTACATTTGTCTCTGCCAGCATCTTCAATGCAGTATCCAGATCTGCCTCCTGCGCATTGGAGATTGCCATGATATTGCAGGTAACTTCGTATCCTTTTTCCTTTGCATCCTCGATCATATGGATCGCTGCAGGCATTGTATTGATGTATGTTGCCACACGTACCATATCGATCACGCTGTCTTTTCTATCAATGATATCTTTTTTGTAATCGCAGCGGCCTACATCTGCCATGACCGAAATTTTCAGATCAGAGTTGTTATCTCCCACGATTGCACGGATATCGTCTTCATCACAGAATTTCCACTTGCCGAATTTATTGACATCGAACATATCCTTAGATGCCTTATAGCCGAATTCCATATAGTCAACGCCCGCTTTTACATTTGTACGATACAGTTCATTTACAAACTCATCCGTAAAATAAAAGCCGTTCACCAGTCCTCCGTCTCTGATTGTTGCATCTAATACCTTGACGTCAGTACGAACTGTCATCAAGTTTCCCTTCTGTGCCATTGTAATCTACTTCCTTTCTTTTCTCTTTCATGCTTCAACGCTTTAAAGTATGTGAGTACATACTAGCACACCTGTCAAAATTCTGCAAGTCCTTTTTTGTTTTCCGACAGATCACAGACAGAATTCCTGTCGATTGCATTCTGCCCCTATAGCTGTGGATACTTTTCTTTCAAGTATCCGCAGAAAGCCTCCACGCCCTTTTTATTCAGGTGATCCGCATCCCCGAAGCAGTCATTCGGATAACAGTAAAAATCAGGGTAAAACAGCACATCCGGAAACTCCTGCACCAGATTCGCCATATAACCGCGATAATGATCTTTCAACTCCCGTGTAAAGATTTTATAAGAAGTCTCATTGACCGGTGTCTGCTCTAAGATCACCTGTATGTTGTTTTCCCTGCACAGAAGAAACATCTGCGTCAGATAAGCTGTAATGATGTCGGAAGCACTAAAGTCACTGACCTTGGCTTCTCCGTCCACATCATCCGAATGGTCTGCCGTTCCATAATAGGTATGCCCACTGTCTGCTTCCACCTGTGCATATTTCTGAAGGTTTTCCTGTCTGCGTCCACAGAATACCGCTTTTTTCAAAGCCGTTGCATATTTATTCGGCATATAGAATTTATATTGCAGATATTCCAGTCTGCAGTGGTCGATCAGAATATGCTCCGTGTTCTGAAAACTTTTTGCACGCGATACCAGATCCGAAAAGTCCGCACTGCGCAGCGTATGAAAATAAATGCATCTTGTCCATAATGTATCCACATCCATATAATGCATCGGCGCATACGCGATCACAACCGTCTGCGGCAGATCATCCGCGTGTGTTTCGATATATTCCTTCAGCGCATAATAGCCCTCGATCGGCGTTGTCCCGCCCAGTGCAATATTATAGCTGCCTTCCCAGAGAAGCGCCGGATCCATGCCCGCCTTTGTGCGGGAATCACCAACGATCAGTACCCTTGCAGCAGTACCCGTTTTACCCTGCACATAATCCTGCTGCTGCCTGTACATCGCATACTCCCCATCCAGATAGTTTTCCGGAAAAAGCATGCAATACAGCGGCAGAAGGAGAAAGAAAGGAAACAAAAGCAATATTAACTTTTTGACAATACTACCGATTTCTTTCCACATCATTTCTATTACCTCAAAATTGGAAATATACAAATTCCTGTGCATTAAACGATGCCAGCAGGATCACGAGGAGCATAAATCCATAATAAAAGCTCCAGCGAAGCACCGGTTTCCACGTCTCTGTCTTGCGGATCGGATCTGCATGCAGACTACAGGCGTCATAAACAGCCAGCAAAGCAAGCAGCAGAGCCAGTTCCAGAGCCGTCCGCAGTGTCAGTCCGAGTCCCGCAAAGCCTGTCCGCAGGTAAGAAAGCGGATGCCCTATGCCTGTCCACATATCCCGCAGGATATATACTGCCTGTGATACCGACCCGGCCCGGAAAAAGACCCATGCCAGCATCACGAGGAAAAATGTCACAAGTCTGCTGATGACCAGAACGCCCTTCTTCTCTGTCCCCTCTTTGACGCGTCTGATATGTGCCCGAAACAGTGGAATACTGTTTTCCAGAATCTGCAGCATACCATGAAGTCCTCCCCAGATAATATAGGTAAAGGCAGCGCCATGCCAGAGTCCGCTCACCAGAAACGTCACAAGCAGATTTGCACAGTGCCGCAGCTTTCCGACTCTGTTACCGCCAAGCGGGATATAGACATAGTCCCGGAACCAGGTGGATAAAGAAATATGCCATCTGCTCCAGAACTCCTTGACAGAGGCTGCAAAATACGGACTGTTAAAATTCTGCATCAGCCTGATATCAAACAGCTTTGCTGTTCCGATCGCAATATCCGAATATCCGGAAAAATCGCAGTAAATTTGTATCGTAAAGAAAAAGGCTGCAAGCAGCATGGCAAAGCCCGGATAGTCCTGCGGCGTGTCAAAAACCAGATCCACATATACTGCAAGATTATCAGCGATCACAAGCTTCTTAAAAAAGCCCCATGCCATCAGCTTCAGTCCATATACTGCCTCTTCCCGGTGAAAAGTATGTTCCCCCTTGATCTGCGGCAATAAATTCGATGTACGCTCAATAGGTCCTGCCACAAGCTGTGGAAAAAAGGAAATAAAAGCAGCATAGGTAAAGAAATTCCGCTCTGCTTCCACTTCTCCCCGATATACATCGATCACATAGCCGAGCGTCTGGAAAGTATAAAAAGAAATACCCACAGGTAACAACAGGGTAAGCGTATGCGCCTGCACCGGGATCGCACATTTTTGGAGAATCCGTACGATCGTCAGATCAAAGAAATTGTAATATTTGAAAAAAAACAAAACACTCATGCATGCTGCGACCGTCAGCCATAAAAACAGCTTTTTGTGTGCAGGGTATTTTTCAAGCAGCCTTGCACAGCCATAAGACAGCACGGTTGTAAACAGAATGAGTACGACATATTTGACATTCCAGCTCATATAAAAATAGTAGCTGACAATAAGCAGAAAAAAAGAACGGTATTTACTTGGAAGTGCCCAATATAAAAAAAAGACAATCGGAAGAAATATGGCAAATGCCAGTGAATTGAATAACATGTTCTTGTCCTTTGTTAAATACTTTATAAAAAAGCAAGCAGGACGGTAAGCCGGGTTATGTCGTTGAATGATCATCTATCTAGACCTGCTGTTGCCAGCAGGCTCAAGCAACCTACCTGAGAACGCAACGGGCCGCTGCATCGTTCTCTGCTCGGTCTTGCTTCGGATGGGGTTTACATGTGCCCCTGCTGTTACCAGCAGGGCGGTAGTCTCTTAAGCTGCCTTTCCACCCTTACCGGGAGATCCCGGCGGTATATTTCTGTTGCACTTGCCTTGGAGTCACCTCCACCGGACGTTATCCGGCATCCTGCCCTGTGAAGCCCGGACTTTCCTCGTCTGCCGCCTTTCGGTCTGGCAGCCGCGATCATTTGTCCTACTTGCTTATTTATCATATTAAATCATATTATTGATGTCAGGGTCAAAAACCCCGAATTTGATGCCTACGAATTGTTCCGTGCGTAGCACGTAGCAATTCTACCCAATATTCGCATATCGTGGAATTGTCCTCCCACTTCGTGGGTCCCTCCTTACTACACGGGAAAACAACTGCCACCCACAAACTCTCTTACAATGGAATTATTGGGCAGATGTTCCGTACTGACCCCTAAAAAATATTCGAGGAATTTCAGCAGTCTCTTTGCCTCATAATATTCCGGTTCCTCTTCCGTGATATTAAACAAAAGCGGTTCCGCAAACTGTTTCAGTACTGCCAGCTCATAGATCAGCACACTGTTAAAGAAGGCATCTGCTTTTTCCTGATATGGGAAAATATTTTCCTCTTCTCCCTTTCTGACACTCGGCCACATCTGGATCGTTCTTTTGGCAGATGCGCCTCTGGTACGTGCATCCCTGACCATACGGCGGATCAGCCTGCCGTCTGTCGTCGGGATCCTGTTATGTTCATCTATATTCAGGCTGGTAAGTGCGCTGATATAGATCTTATACTTACTGCTGTTCGGCAGAGAATACGACATGGCATCATTCAGCCCATGGATACCTTCCAGTACAAGGATATCTTCCTCGCCCAGCTTCTTTACATTGCCTCTGTATTCCCGCACTCCGGTTTTAAAATTAAAGGTCGGAAGTTCTACCTCTTTGCCTGCCAACAGATCACTCATATCTTTATTGAACTGCTCTACGTCCAGCGCTTCCAGACATTCAAAATTATAATCGCCGTTCTCATCACGCGGTGTCTCGGATCTGTTTTTGAAATAATCATCCAGTGCGATCGGATGTGGTACTAACCCAAGCGTGCGCAGCTGAATGGACAGTCTGTGTGAAAATGTCGTCTTTCCACTGGAAGAAGGTCCTGCGATCATCACAAACTTTACACCGTCACGGCTTGCGATATCCTTTGCGATCTCACCGATCCGGCGCTCCTGCAGTGCTTCCTGCACCAGGATCAGATCGTTCAGCTTTCCTTCACAGATCTGATCATTCAGATCTCCGACCGTATCGATCCCCAGCTTCAAGCCCCAGTCCGTTGCCTGGGAAAGCGTTGTAAAAAGCTGCTTTCTCGGTTCAAACGGCGAAACAGCCTCCGGATCTTCCTTATCCGGCAGATTCAAGATCATACCGCTTTCATATGCCTGCAGGGAAAAATGCGGTACATACCCTGCGTGTGGCAGCATATAGCCGTAATAATAATCATAATAGCTGCCCATATTATATACATTGATCATAGAACTGCGTCTGTAGCGGAACAGCTTCACCTTATCGTCCATATGCATCTGCACAAACAAAGCGATTGCTTCATCCTTTGGCATCGCCTGCTTATGGATCGGCTCTGCCTGCTCCACAAGCTCGCGCATACGTGTTTCCGCTTTTGCCACGATCGCATCTGTCAGATTGACGCCTCTGACACTGATATAATACCCCTTTCCGATTGAAAATTCCACCTTTATCTGATCCGGATGCACCTCAGGCAGAATGTCATACATGGCACGCATCAGTACCATGGTTGCGGTTCTGACATAAGACTTGTGTCCCGCATCATCCGCATATGTCAAAAAGGAAATCTCCGTATCACGCTCCGGTGCTTTCAAAAGCTCCCGGATCTTTCCGTTTGCGATCACAAGTGCGATCCTTGCAGCATATTTGCTCTGGAAATCCTTTGCGATCTCTTCATACGTCGTTCCTTCTGCGTATTCATATATCTTACCGTCATATTTGATATGCAGCATTTTGCTACCTCCCATTACCTTACAGGATACGGAACGGATCCGCTTTGCCCTGTGTTATGATCTCGATACCTTCTGTTTCTCTTTTCAGATATTCCTGCAGATACGGCACAAAAATCTTCTCCAGCCCATAATGTCCTGCATCAATGACCGCCATTCCCTGCTCTACCGCATCAATCCCTTCGTGATGGTCGATATCACCGGTGATCAGCACATCTGCACCCTTTCCGAGCGCTGGTGCGATCATGGATTTGCCGGAGCCCGGCGAAATTGCTGCCCGGACAAGCTGCTGGCTGCCCTGTCCGAATACCTTTACCGCCTGCAGATGGAAACGCTCCTTGACATAAGCAGCACACTCATCAACCGTCATCGGATATGGCAGATCCCCCAATCTTCCAAATCCCTCCTTGGCGATATCATCTTCAAAGGTAATATCCAGTACCTCTCTGTTCTGCAGCTTCAGTTCGTCCGCCGCCGCATCCGCCATTCCCATCACATCAAAATTGGTGTGCATGGCATAATAGCACATATCGGCCTGCAGAAGCGTTAAGATCCGTCTGCCGATAAAATCCTCACTGTTTACTTTTTTGATCCCTTTAAAAATAAGCGGATGGTGTGTCAGAAGCATATCTGCACCAACGCTTTCCGCTTCCGCGATCGCTTCCGTCGTCGCATCGACAGCTATGTAGATCCTTTTGATCTCCTTATCCGTTCTGCCCGCCAGAAGTCCGGGATTATCCCAGCTTTCCGCATAAGCAAGCGGAGACAGTTCTTCCAGTTTCCGTATCACATCTGCGCAGCGCATATACCCTCCTGTTTTCTTTATGCAAGATCCAGCATGGCTGCTGCCAGATCCAGCATCTTCTTTCTGCTGACCGCCTCATCAGAACTGCTCTGATGCTGCTCTATCATTTTCAATATCTTTGTGAATTTCTGTTGTTCCTTTTGGATATAGCTGACAAGCTGCTCATTTTTCTCCTGCATCAAATAAGGGCCAAATGCATGCATGACCTGTCTTTTTTCCGCCGGCAGATTTTCGCACGCCTCAATAAATGCAATCTGATCTTTCGCTGCCGTTTCTTTTCTGACTGCGCGCAGAACCGGATAATACTTTCCCTCTTCCAACACCATATTCTCTTCTACGATCAAATATGCCTGCTCGTACAGAAAAGCTCGCAGTTCTTCCCATTCCGACTGTGGCTGCAGCACAAGCTCCTGAACCGGAAGCCTGTCCAGCTCTCCCAAAATCCGCCGCATCAGGCGTCCGCCCATGCCCGCCAGAATCACCGTGTCGACCCGGTCCTCCGGTGTTACCCCGGCAAGGCCGTCCGAAAGCCTTGTTTCTATGTATGGAGTAAGCTGTACCTCTTTGATATGCTGCTGTGCCCGCGACAAAGGCCCCGGTCTGACATCAGCAGCCAGTACATGATCCGCTTTTCCTGCCTGCACCAGATAAATGGACACAAAGCCGTGATCGCAGCCGATATCTGCTACCCGCCTGCCTGTTACCATATCCGCTACCGTCTGAAGACGGTTTGATAAACTTACTGTTTCCATCATTAATCCAGATAATCCTTCAGCTTACGGCTTCTGCTCGGATGACGGAGCTTACGCAGTGCTTTTGCCTCGATCTGACGGATCCGCTCTCTTGTGACATTGAACTCACGTCCGACCTCTTCCAGTGTTCTGGCGCGTCCGTCGTCCAGACCAAAACGAAGCTTGAGTACCTTCTGCTCACGCTCTGTCAATGTATCAAGCACCTCATTGAGCTGCTCTCTGAGCAGTGTAAATGCTGCTGCATCTGCAGGTACAGGCACATTATCATCCTGAATAAAATCGCCAAGATGAGAATCTTCCTCTTCACCGATCGGTGTTTCCAGAGAAACCGGTTCCTGAGATATCTTTAAAATCTCTCGCACACGGTCTACCGGCATATTCATTTCCTTTGCGATCTCTTCCGGCGTAGGTTCACGTCCAAGCTCCTGCAAAAGCTGTCTGCTGACTCTGATCAGTTTATTGATCGTTTCCACCATATGCACCGGGATACGGATCGTTCTTGCCTGATCGGCAATGGCTCTTGTGATCGCCTGACGGATCCACCATGTAGCATACGTCGAGAATTTATATCCTTTGCGATAGTCAAATTTTTCAACTGCCTTGATCAGACCAAGATTACCTTCCTGGATCAGGTCAAGGAACAGCATACCACGTCCTACATAACGCTTTGCAATGCTGACAACCAGACGGAGGTTAGCCTCTGCTAATTTCTTCTTTGCCTCTTCATCGCCCTCTTCCATCTTCTTGGCAAGCTCGATTTCTTCCTCCGCACTCAGGAGCGGTACCTTACCGATCTCCTTCAGATACATACGAACAGGATCCTCAATGCTGACACCGTCCGGAACAGAAAGGTCGATATTTTCAACGTCTACCTCATCCTCCTCTGCCAGCAGCATTTCTTCATCCGGCTCATCATCATCGGTAATGCGCAGCACATCAACTCCGTTGTGCTCCAGATATTCTACAATCTTGTCAAGCTGATCATCCTCTAACGAAAGCTCAGCGAAAGAATCCACTACCTGCTGATAATCCAGAACATTTTTCTTTTTCTTGGCAAGTGCCAAAACCTCTTTCAGTTTTTCATCCAGTCTTGCCTGTGTGTTTTCGTCCATCTTTTTTCCATCCTTCCATTTATGTATCTATTTTAACCTTAATCAAAAGAAATATGCGTTTTTTCAAGCTCATCCAGCTCCTGTCTGCCCGAAATAACACGGGAAAGTGCCTCCATATCGGACCCAGATGCTTTCAGATCGTGTTCGTAGGCATTCCGCTTTACTTTGACAACAATATCATGAAACGCTTTTTCTCTTTCCTGCACCTGTGACTGCGACTCCATATCCTGCTGCATATAGGGCAGCTTTGTATTAAATAAAGATGCCGCCTCGCGCTGTTCTTCTTCCTGTGAAAACCGGCTGATGATCGCCGCCGGATTCGGTTTTCCCTCTTCCAGCTTTGGGAACAGTTCCTGTGCAACCTGCCTGTACAATTCATTTGTAAAAGAAAGCGGCGTAATATATTTTTTGATCTTTTTATACAGATGCGGTTCTTCCACCAGCCATGTCAGGAGCAGCTTCTGTACATTCTCTTGTTGCTCCTTCGGCGTGTTTTTCTGCTGCACGGGCTGTTTCGGCCGTATGACCTCAGCGGCCATGCCCATCTTTGCCGCATAGCCTGTGACAAGCTTTTTCAAACTTTCCATGCTGATATTATACTTTTCCGCCACAGCCTCTGTATAATTTTCCCTCTCCACTTCCTCGGAAAAACCACACAGCTTCTTTGCGATCTCATTGTAAAACTTCGTCTTTGCTTCCGGATCGGAGAGATCATATTGCTTCTGCATCATCCGCAGCTCGAAGAAAAAGGTATTCTCCGCCTGCAATAGACGTTTTGCAAATTCTTCCCGTCCCAGATTTTTCATAAATTCATCCGGGTCTTTATACGGCTCCAGATTCAGCACCTTACCGGTCAAGCCTGCCTCTTTTAAAATGCCGATCGCACGCAGTGCCGCTTTCACACCCGCTCCGTCACTGTCATATGACAAAATAACGTTTTCCGTATATCGCCTGAGCAGATTTGCCTGTCCGCTTGTAAATGCTGTTCCCAGCGAAGCGACCGCCTGTGTAAAACCTGCCTGGTGCATGGCTATGACATCCATATAGCCCTCACACAAAATGATATTATCCTGTCTTGCCGTTCTGGCAAAATTCAGTCCATACAGATTCCGGCTCTTGTCAAATACCGGTGTCTCCGGTGAGTTTAGATACTTCGGCTCTCCTTCTCCCATCACACGGCCGCCAAAGCCGATCACACGATGATTGACATCCTGAATCGGAAACATCACCCGGTTCCAGAATTTATCACTCATGCCATATTTTTCATTGAATACCGCAACGCCCGACTCCCGGATCAGTTCATCCGGATAGCCCTTATGTCGCAGATACTGGCAAAGATCATTGCTTGTCTTATTGGAATAGCCCAGTCCGAACCGGTTCATTGTTTCATCACTGAGCTGTCTGCCCTTCAGATAATCCAGCCCCACACGCCCCTGTGGTGCACGCAGCTGATAATAAAAGTAAGTCGCAGCTTCCTTATTGATCTGCAGAAGCGTCTTTCTGCGGTTTTCCTTCTCTCTTGCCTCTTTGGAATCCTCGATCTCCGGCAATGCGATCCCCGCCCGGTCTGCCAACAGCTTGATCGCTTCCGCAAAGGTGTAATTCTCATAATTCATGATAAAGGTAAATACATTACCGCCCGCTCCGCAGCCGAAGCAGTAATACATCTGTTTCCCGGGGCTGACGGAAAAGGAGGCTGACTTCTCATTGTGGAACGGACACAGTCCGAAATAATTGCCGCCCTTTTTCTTCAGATTCACATAGCCCGAGATAATATCTACTATATCATTTCGTTGTCTGACTTCTTCTACCAGTTCATCAGAATAATACATTTTATCACCAACTTAACCATGCCACGTTTTCGGAATATAAATTTCTTCATATTTTGCGATCGCAAAACGGTCTGTCATGGCTCCTACATAATCACAAACGATCTGCTCCTTCGGTGTTCCGTCGCGATCCATTAAATTCAGCATATCCCGTGGGATCAGATCCATATTTTTCAAATAATATTCGTACAGAGTAATGATGAGATTTTCTGCCTTGCTCTCTTCGCTTTTCGCTACCGGATTCTGGTAAACATTCTCAAACATGAAGGCACGCAGCTCTTTCATGGCATTTGCCACCGGCTCCGACATGATAATGTCATCCTTTCCCGCGCTGTTTGTCACAATATCATGGATAAAGTGATCCAGCCGCTCTCCAAGCGTATAACCGATCACATCGCCGATGCTCTTTGGCACATCCGCGTCCGTCAGGATCCCTGCGCGGATCGCATCGTCCATGTCATGGTGGATATACGCGATCTTATCCGACATCCGGACGATCTTGCCTTCCAGTGTCGATGGCATACAGCTCGTCTGGTGATTACGTATCCCATCACGCACTTCATATGTCAGGTTCAGTCCCTGTCCGTTCTTTTCCAGTACCTCAACAGTACGAACGCTCTGCTCACTATGTACAAATCCCAGCGGGCAGACGCTGTTCAGTGCTCTCTCGCCTGCATGTCCGAATGGCGTATGCCCCAGATCATGTCCAAGCGCAATCGCCTCTACCAGATCTTCATTCAGCCGAAGTGCCTTTGCAATGGTACGTGCATTCTGGGAAACCTCCAGCGTATGCGTCATACGTGTACGGTAATGGTCGCCTTCCGGCGTCAGGAATACCTGCGTTTTATCCTTCAGGCGCCTGAAGGACTTGGAATGCAGAATCCTGTCTCTGTCCCTTTGGAAAACCGGCCGGATATCACATTGCTTCTCCTCCCGCTCCCTGCCCTTGGAATTTTTGCTCAGACAGGCATAGGGGCTTAAATTAGTGCATTCCATTTGTTCCAGATTTTCTCTGATCGTCATATTGTTTTCCTTTCTCCAAAAAACACAAGACCGAAACTCCCTATTTATATTTTTCTGCACATTTCGCGGGATTCCTTTTTTCTTATTTATATTTTATTTTCGCTGCTTCTGATTTTCTCTACGGGGACCTCAGCCCATGCATAATTGCCTGCGGCAATGGGCTGAGGCTGCATTATGCATCTTTGATGCATGACAAACTACGCTCGGGTAAAACCTTCTGTAACGAGCAAAGCTCGTTACTTGGCGATAAGGCATCCTCCCTCGGGAGCACAGCCATTATATACTCGCTCTGCTCGTGGGCTGTGCCAGTAGCCAGGTTCCCCCGCTTCGCGGTTCCCCTAACTACATACCGTGGGTCCCTCCTTATCGCAATCCTCTTTCAGACTCGAAAATCCCGCTACTTCGTAGCGCCGCAGCTTCGCTGCTTCTGATTTTCTCGTTGTACACTCGGGTGAAACCAAATACATGCTTCGCATGTGCTTGGTTTCCTTCCTCGTTACAAGAAAAGACCTCAGCAGATTCTGCTGAGGTCTGGTATGCAGGAGATGGGACTTGAACCCACACGATATTGCTACCACAGGCACCTGAAGCCTGCGCGTCTGCCAATTCCGCCACTCCTGCGCGCAAGATGTATTGTATCTTCTTTTAGGGCTTCTGTCAATGCCTAATTTCAATTTTTTTATTTTTTTCGATCTTTTTTTAGATAAAGCTGTTCCAGATGTCCCCGTTTGAGAACAGAGATGCGGTATAAGTTGCGGATGAACCATATACACCACTGGCTTTATTCTGGTCATTCTTTGCATACATACTGATGAAGGATGCCTTTGTCTGTACGCCATAGGCAAAAGAACCGTTTCCGTTCATCATGCTCTTCACCGTTGTCATATCCGCCGCTTTCAGCTTCTTTTCATCTACAGAAAGCTTATTATCCTCTCCGATCGTGATACCGATCCTGGAAAGCATTTTTTCATTTGCGACCGTCTGCTGCACCATATTGGAAGCTGTTGAAACAACACTGCTGTTCTTAGACTTTGCTGCAGCACTCAGAACGCTGTTGTAATCATCTGCAAATGCGGATACAGCCTTATAGATTGCATCCTTATCATAGCCCTTTGTTGTCTTTTCAACACCATTCTCATCCTTTGTGGTAATATCCTTTTCCTTGAAAACAGAGTCCTTACCTGTTTTCAATAAGTTTTCGGCAGATTTCACAAGCGCATTGGCACTTTTCTGCAGGGATGCGTTTTCAGATGTTGTGTCCGCTGTGGCTGTTTTACTATTCGTCTTCTTTGTCGCAGAGGCAGCATCAGATAAAGCCGTTTTGTTCTTTCCATAATAGGCTTTCATCAGCTTGCCATAGCTGCCATTCTTTATGCTTGCATAATCAGCGAGGGAATAACTGCCTCCGCCGATTCCTGTAGATTTTCCTCCGTTCAGGGAAGAAAATAATGCACTGTAATCTGTTCTTCCTGTGATCCGAATACTCATACGCTCCACTCCTTTGAAAAACATGTATCCGATACATGATATACCGCGTCCGTGCGAAAAACATTTTGTTATTTATAGTATCGGTCTTTTTGACAGATAATGCAAGCTTTTTTATCTGTTTTTATATAATTTTCACATCAATTCCAAAACAACCGCATCACAGCTGTCCAGCCTTATTGTTCCGATCGTACCGCCGATCTCCTCATGGGACCGGTTTGCCAGCAATACCTTTTTCAGCATATATTCCAGTTCAATATCAACAGGCTTTTCCCCGAAATTCGCAGCTACAAGTATATGGGCAGAGTCATCTTTGCGATAGAATGCCATGATGCCATCCAGATTTTCATATACCGGAATGAACTCACCATAGGTAAACACCTCTTTATATGCGGCAGATTTGCGTAAAGCAACCAGACTACGATAATAATTTAATACAGAATCCGGATCATTTTCCTGAGCTGCCACATTAATCTCTCTGTAATCGGAATTTACTTTCAGCCATGGCGTTCCTGTCGTAAACCCTGCATTTTCCGCTCCGCTCCACTGCACAGGTGTTCTTGCATTATCCCGGCTCATTTTACCGCAGGTTTCCAAAGCCTCCCTCTCTGACAGCCCTGCCCGTACAGCTACCTGATACTGATCCTTTGTGTTAATATCATCAAATTCCTCCTTGCAGCTCCATTCCGCATTTTTCATGCCGATTTCCTGCCCCTGATATATAAAAGGAATTCCTCTGAGAAGAACACTTACAGTTCCCAACATTTTGACTCCTGCAGGATTCCGGGCATACGCAGGCAAAAAGCGGGAGGCGCCTCTTGGTTCATCGTGATTTTCGATAATATTTGCTTCAAATCCATATTTCTGAATTTCAAGCTGGGAACGTACAATTGCTTCCCGCCATTTGGAAAACTCTATTTCCGGTGCGTCATACCAGCCATGCATTCCCTCGCTCAGGCAATGTGCGCTGAAATCAAAAATAGTAGAAAAATGTCCGTTTTCCCCTATAAATGCCGGCAGTTCATCTGATTTCATATTGAACACTTCACCTACTGTAAAAGCATCATACTTTTCAAATGTATTTTTCTTTAAATCTTCCAGAAGTTCTCCTACGCCTTCCACATTTTCGACCATTTTGATACAGCTTGCAAGACCGTCTGTGCCATCCGGTGCAAAATCAGGGAAAGCCGGATCTTTTTTAATGTTGATAATTGCATCAATACGGAACCCGGAAAGTCCTTTTTCCAGCCACCAGTTGATCATACGGTAAAGCTCCTGCCTCAGTTCAGGATTTTCCCAATTCAGATCCGGCTGTTCCTTGGCAAACATATGAAAATAATACTTGTCCGTTCCCGGTACAGGTTCCCAGCAGCTTCCGCCAAAATAAGACCGATAATTACTTGGCGGATTTCCGTTTTTCCCTTCTCGGAAATAAAAATAATCCGCATATTTTCCATCCGGATCTGCCAATGCTTTCCGAAACCACACATGTTGGTCAGAGCAATGATTGATCACCAGATCCATTATGATGTGCATATCGCGCTTTTTCGCTTCCGCAAGCAATTCATCAAATTCATCCATGGTTCCGAATTCTTCGGCAATTGCATAATAATCTGCTATATCATAACCCTGATCCACAAACGGTGATTTATAAACAGGAGACAGCCATATAATATCAATGCCCAGTTTTTTCAGATAATCCAGTTTGGAAATAATACCTCTCAGATCCCCAATGCCATCTCCGTTTGTGTCGAGAAAGCTCTTCGGATAGATCTGATATGCCACTTTATCATGCCACCATTTTCTTTTCATATTCTTCGCTCCTTATCATTTTCTTATCGCTTCGTGTATGTTGCAGCATCGTTCAAATTGTATTATGCTGTCATTGTACTATGTCGCGTATTAAATTTCTTGCATATTTTTATCACTTTATGACACAATACTGCCATTCAAAAAGGAGCAAACCATATGAAGTATTCAAATCCGCTGGCACCGGGGCAAAAAGAAAATGCCAAACACGGAGAAGTTTTATTTCCTGTCCAAAAGTATATTACAAAACTGACATCCGAGTATCCTGTTATGACTACCCACTGGCATGAGGAGGCAGAATTTACCGTTATAACCAAGGGAACCGGCATATATCAGATCGATCTGACAGAATACGAAGTAAAGGAAGGCGATATTATATTTATTCCGCCATTACTCTTACATGCAGCTTCACTTGACAACAGAAGTCCGGAACTCCATTCGGAAACTTATGTGTTTCATATGAGTTTTCTGGGTGGAAATGCAGCCGACATCTGTTCTACCCGCTATCTTACACCGTTGATCAACCATGATTTTTCCATGCCCTGCCTCATCACAGCCCCGCATCCCGCTTATATGCCGCTGTTTAAATGCTTCCGACAGATTGCGCTGCTATATAAAGAACAGGAATTCGGATATGAGCTGGCGTTAAAATCGCTGCTATTACAGTCTGTTTTTCTCCTGCTTCCATACAGCGACCGCACCCCATCCGCAGGTTCTAATCCATCCTCTGACAAGTTAAAGATTGTTCTGGACTACGTTTCGATCCATTATGCCGATACGATTCTGGTATCTGACCTGGCCGGATTATGTTATTTCAGTGAATATCATTTTATGCGATTTTTCAAAAAACATATGCATATGACATGCATGCAATATATCAATAATGTACGGCTCGAAAAATCCGTAGAACAATTTGAACATGGAAACACTTCTATTCTGGATGTTTCTCTGTCAGTTGGATTTCATAATCTATCCTACTTTCACAGGGCATTCAAAAAGAAATATCATATGACACCCCGTTCTTTTATCCAAAAGCTGGAACAGTTCCAATAAATCATTTCAAACTTTTTTATTTTTCTGTTACACGGGCAGCGAAAAAAATCCCTTGAATCTGTTAGATTCAAGGGATTAAAATAAACATATAATGCGGAAGATGGGACTTGAACCCACACGATCGCAATGATCACAAGATCCTTAGTCTTGCTCGTCTGCCAGTTCCGACACTTCCGCATGCGTTTTGTTTGCCGCGATTAGTATAATATCATTTTCAAGCGTCTGTGTCAACAGCAAAATACAATTTTTTTACACAAATCATTTACAATTCTTATTTGCTGTTATTATCTCTCCGCAAAGCGCTGTTATCTCCGTCTTATTCTGTCTCTCCAGACTGCCTGTTGCTCCATGACAAAGGAAATCCCAAGCGTCGCCAGCGGCAAAAGAAGCACCATGTAATAATAGATATAGCGCGATTTTGCTTCCCATAGCAGCTGGAACAAAAAGCCGCCGATCAGAAGAAGGGGCAGTATACCAAACAGATACTGTTTTGCTGTCCCTTTCTTTCCGGATCTATCTGTCAAAAGCCTGATACACCCCAAAAAGGCAAGCAGATATAGTAAAAACTGATAGCTGTTCATGTATGACAGATAAGGCTGATACCAGTTACCAAACATTAACTGGTATTTTCCATTGGATATCTGCTCGGTATCAACACTTGCGCGGAGTACCAGAAGAGATTCCGCCGTCGGCTCGTTCCACTGGCTGAGTGCTTTCCCTTTATAAAAGGCAAGACAGGCTTTGGGATTTTTTCCAAATTCCCGGATCCGCTCTGCCATGTAAGCTTTGGCTTCCCGGTCTACTGCTTCCGCATCATAGCCGCACTCTGCATACAGCTCCGGTCCGTAACCGTTATACCAGCCGTTCCCCCGGATATCCTCCATCATGCCCATAGCGATCCATGCAGATACCGGAATCCCATCTGAAACCTTTTCTCCCGCCCGCAGCTCATACTGCCATGTCACAAGCCCTCTGCCGGCAAATACAGCTGCAAAGGTCACAAGGATAGCTGCAAGCAACCATTTATCCCATTTTCTGATCATCATCAGCAGCAGAACAATCGCCGCTGCGATCAGTACGATCATGGCATTTGCCCGGCATATGACCATCAGGCAGGCAAAAACCGCCAGCCACAGCATACGAAGCTTTTTCCGGTCATCCAGAAAGGCTGCAAGCTGCCATAAAAAGGCAAAGGTAAAGCAGATTGCCAGAGCTTCTCCGTATAAAAAGGGCAAATACAGATAGATCGGCAGATACAACAGATAGCAGACAGAAAAGCTGCTGCCCTGCCAGATAGCATGCAGTTTATTCAGAAAAAATTGTCCGAAGGCAAGTCCCGCCGTCATAGCAAGCAGATTGGCAAAAACAAGTGCCTTTACGTTCCATACGCCGGTCAGGCGGAAAACAAGCTCCGTATATAAGGTCAGACCAAGCTGATAAGGATACTGATCCAGATAACCGCCTGCCTGCAGCGGACTGTAATCTCCTTCTATGAACTTTGCCGCGCTGTCACAAATATACCATGGATCGCTTCCCGCCTGATAGACTGTTCCGTCCTGTATAAAGAAAAAGGCTGCCAGCACAAACATAAGGATAAGCAGTGCCTGCAGCAGCTTCTGTTTCCGATAATTAACCTGTCTGATTCCATAAGAGACAAGTAACAGCAGGAAAAACAAAGCTGCTGCTCCCACCACCGTTTTCCAGACAGAATCCTTCTGCGGGGTTGCGATCTCCAGATATTCCACCGGGAAAAGATAGGAATAACGGAGCGCATACAAACTAAGCCCCAGCAGGATCAGACCTGCCAGAGCTATGATACATTTCATAAAAATATCTGTTATTTTTCCTTTCATGCAGACTCCCTTTTCTTCACAACGGTACAAGTATATCGTATCTTAAGTAACCGTTGCGGATACTTGTCCGGTTATTTACGGACGATATTTTAGCTCGTATACATTTTCGCATAAAAGCCCTTCTGTAAAAGAAGCTGTTCATGCGTTCCCTGCTCAATAATATTTCCATCCTTCATCACAAGGATCAGATCCGCATCTTTGATCGTAGACAGTCTGTGCGCCACGATAAAGCTTGTTCTGCCTTCCATCAGACGTGTAAAGGCACTCTGGATCTTGAGCTCTGTTCTTGTATCGATGGAAGAGGTTGCTTCATCCAGGATCAGCATAGGCGGAAGCGCCAGCATGATACGGGAAATACACAAAAGCTGCTTCTGTCCCTGTGAAAGCATACCGCCGTCTTCTCCGATCACCGTATCATACCCCCTTGGCATACGGCGGATAAACGGATCAGCATAGGCTGCCTTTGCCGCTTCTATCATTTCCTCATCAGTTGCCTCCGGCTTACCCATTTTGATATTATCACGGATCGTACCGGATTTCAGCCATGTTTCCTGCAATACCATACCATAGGAAGAACGCAGGCTCTTTCTTTTCATATCACGGATATCTGTCTGATCGACGCAGATCTTACCGCTGTTTACATCATAAAAACGCATCAGCAGGTTGATGATCGTTGTCTTACCACAACCTGTCGGCCCTACGATCGCAATATTTTGTCCCGGCTGTACCTGAAGGTTGAAATCCTGAATCAGCTGCTGCTCCGGTGTGTAGGAGAAATATACATGTTCTGCCGTTACATTGCCCTTTGCATCTGACAGCACAGCTGCATCTTTCGCATCCGGGATCTGGGACTTCTCCTCGATCAGTTCAAAAATCCTGCCCGCACAGGCAATGGCATTCTGCAGCTCCGTAATGACCGCGGATACATCGTTAAACGGCTTTGTATACTGATTGGAATAGCTTAAAAAGCTGGACAAAAGCCCGACTGTCATCTTGCCGCCGATAACGGCAAATGCACCTGTCAGTCCGACACCTGCATATACAAGAGCGTTGATAAAACGGGTACTTGGGTTTGTCAGGGAAGAATAAAAGATTGCTTTCAGCGAACATTTCTGCAATCTGTCGTTGATCTCATCAAACCGGGCGATTGCTTCCTCTTCCTGACCAAACGCCTTTACGACCTTGGCATTTCCGATCATTTCATCGATCAGAGCTGTCTGTTCTCCTCTGGTTACCGACTGCTCACGGAACATCGTATATGTGTGTGTTGCAATGAAGTTAGCAACAAACAGAGAAAGCGGTGTTACCACAACAACCACACAGGTAATGCCGACATTGAGTGTCAGCATGATGATCAGTGTTCCCAGAATGGTCACGATACCGGTAAAGAGCTGTGTAAAGCCCATCAGAAGACCGTCTGCAAACTGATCCACATCAGTGATCATACGACTGACGATCTCACCGTAAGAATGCGAATCTATATATTTCAACGGCAGATTCTGCAGCTTGTCAAAGGCTTCCTTCCGGATATCCCGTACTACATGATAGGTTACTTTATTATTGATCTGGTTCATGATCCACTGCAGAACAGCCGTGATCAGAACAAGGACACCGATCGCAAACAGATAGCCCTTGATCGGTCCGAAATGCACACCGGTCTCTACGATCTGGTCAATGGCACGGCCGACCAGGATCGGTACATATAGGGTCAGCACAACAACCGCAATGGAAAAGAGGAAGGATAACAGGATCAGCATTCTGTAATGTTCCAGATATTTCCAGACTTTTTTCAGAACATCTTTCTGTTTCATTTTACTCCACTCCTTTCTTATACTGGGATTCAAAGATCTCACGGTAGATCTCACATGTCTTTAACAGTTCGTCATGCTTTCCTTTTCCGACCAGCTTACCATCGTCAAGCACAAGAATCTGGTCTGCATCCATAATGGCATTGGTACGCTGCGACACAATAAACACGGTCGGATGATCCGGCATCCGGCGGATCGCTTTACGGAGGTTGGCATCCGTTGCCATATCCAGTGCGGAAGCACTGTCATCCAGAATAAGGATCGGCGCATGCTTCATGATCGCACGGGCGATCGTCAGTCTCTGTCTTTGTCCGCCGGATAAGTTTTTACCCGCCTGGGAGACCTGTCCGTTCAGACCGCCTTTGACACGCACAACATCCGCAGCCTGCGCGATCTCAGCCGCCTGCTGCATCTCTGCTTCCGTTGCATCACGCTTTCCCCATTTCAGGTTCTCTGCGATTGAGCCCTGGAACAATACTGCCTTCTGCAGCACCATGGCAACCTGTCTCTGCAGTTCTTTTTTCGTATAATTCTTTACATTCTTGCCATCGATCAGGATCTTTCCCTGTGTTGCATCATAATAACGCGGAATCAGATTGACAAGCGAACTCTTACCGGAACCTGTTCCGCCGATAATACCGATGATCTCTCCCTTTTTCGCCGTAAAGGAAACATCTGAAATAGCAGCCTCACTGTCTGCATGATAAGCCAGTGACACATGATCGAACACAACCGCATTTTCCGAATCTGTCACTTCTGCTTCCGTTTCTTTTTCCTGCCATTCCATGGAAGAATGGATATCAAATACATCTGAAATTCTGTTTGCACTTGCCAGTGCTTTATTGATCGTCACGATCAGGTTTGCGAGCTTGATCAGCTCGACAAGGATCTGTGACATATAGTTATACAGTGCTACCACCTGACCCTGTGTCAGAATACCCTTCTGTACCTGCAGTGCACCTGTCCAGATGAGCACGATGATTGCAAAGTTGATGATGACATAAGTCAGCGGGTTGGTCAGTCCTGAGATAGAACCGGACTTTTTCTGCATTCTGGTCAGTTCTTCGTTTTTCTGTCTGAAACGTGCCAGCTCTTCGTCCTCCTTACAGAAGGCGCGGATCACACGGATACCTGTCAGGTTTTCTCTGGCGGTCAAAAGAACATCGTCCAGCTTTGCCTGTACGGATTTCATCATCGGGATATTCAGATACATGATGCCAAAGACAACGATCGATAACAGAATGATCGCACCGACAAAGCTGAGTGCTGCTTTAAAATCGATCGTAAATGCCATGATCATGGCACCGAATACAACGAACGGAGAACGCAGGAACAGTCTGAGTGCCATATTGACACCATTCTGCAGCAGGTTGATATCACTCGTCATACGGGTGATCATCGTGGAAGTTCCGATCGTATCTACCTCTGAAAAGGAAAGGCCCTGCAGATGGGAAAACAAAGCATGTCTGAGCTTTGTTGCAAAGCCGACCGCTGCCTTAGCACTGAAATACTGCGCCGTTACCGCGCAGGTCAGTCCGATGAGGGCAAGCAAAAACAGAAGCAGGCACATACGGATGACATAGCCCTTATCTGCATGTGCAATACCGGTATCGATAATAGCCGCTACGACAAGCGGTACAAACAGTTCAAAAGATGCCTCCAGCATCTTAAAAAGCGGCGCAAAAACGCATTCCTTTTTGTACTCACGCAAATAGATGAATAGTTTTTTCATAATCTTGTCCTTCTTGTAATGTCATTTTTTCTATGTTAGTATTGTGCTAAATTATAATGATGCTATACGGATTGTTACGTGCTCCGCACAGCGTGGTCTATGACTTTTGACCCTTGCATCATTATATATCAGACAGAAAGGAATTACAAATGACGAAGCTGCTATTTTCAGATATTGACGGAACACTGCTCAGAAAGGACGGAACGATCTCTCCCGCTCTTGCCCGGAAGCTCCGGGAAATGGGACAGGCAGGGCATGGCATGATCCTGTGCTCCGGTCGCCCTCTCGACGGCATTCTTTTGGTGCAGTCCTACCTTGAAAGTCTCTCCATTCATTTTCCATACTCCTATGTGATCGCTAACAACGGTGCACTGGTCTATGACTGTAATGAAAAGAAAGCAGTTCTGGAGGACAGACTGCCTATAGAGCTGATCCCGCGGGCACAGGCACTTGCAAAGCAGTACCATGTCCATCTGCAGACTTATACCGATCACGAGATCGTCTGCGAAAAAGAAACACCGGAGCTTTTACATTATCAGACGCATGTGAAGATTCCTGCAATCTTTGCACCGGATTATACAAAAGCATTGTCCAGACCTCCCTTTAAAATGCTGGCGCTGAGTCTGGACGGTTCTGACGCACTGAAACAGTTCCGTGTGCAGATACAGACCGCACTCGGAGACGGCGTACAGACAATGTTTTCCGGCGCAGGGTATCTGGAGATCTTCTCCGCACAGGCAAGTAAAGGCAATGCACTGCGTTTTCTGTGCGACTATCTTTCCGTTCCTGTCAGCGATAGTATTGCTGTCGGTGATTCCGAAAATGATATCCCGATGCTCCTTGCCGCAGGGCTCGGCGCCGCAATGCAGAATGCCACTGAAACAGTAAAATCCAGTGCCGGTTTTATTACCGCACTGGATCATGAACATGATGGGCTTGCAGAGCTCATCGATACTTATATTTTGTAAGCCTCGGCTTACTTATGCTTCTTTGCGTATTTTCCCGCAGCCTTTCCGGACTCATATCCGATCTTGTTGAGACCGGTCTGGTTGATGTGGATCGCATCATAATGGTAAGTGCCCGGATTTAAGCCAAACTGATAGGCTGACTTTGATACCATGATAAAGTTTTTATTGGTATTACAAAGCTTTTTCTGCGCCTTTACGATCTCATCCGTCTGTCCGATCGCAGCCTGATTCTGCCCGATCCGAATCATAAACACTTTTTCCACGCCAACCTTTTTCATCTTGGTATAGATCTTCTTCATACGGTTGTTGTACTGCCAGCCTTCCAGCCCCTGTGCAGCATCGGATTCTCCCTGATACCATACCATATAAGTATGGCGGATCTTAATACCCTTCTTTTTCATATATTTCTTTGCCAGCCTGACACGTCGCTGCGTCTCTTTGACCAGTCCGCGGTTCAGCCATGTATTGGTAGAGGTGCCTCCCCAGCTTGCGGAAACACCGACTACCGGTATCTTTGTCTGTTTGTAATAATTGATACAAAATGCACTGACGAGCGACCCTTTTGTGCTGTATGTACCGCTGTCCTCCAGACCGTTGATCCGGTTTGTGCCTTCTCCGAACGGCTCCTTCATCGTAATACATTTTTTTGTATCGGTGGAGATATCAAATTCATAAGCTGTTCCCGTATCCGGCTTTGGTGCAGCACCGGAATTGCCGCCGGAACCGCACATATTGCTCTGTCCGGCAAAAATGATCAGATCAACCGTATCATTTACCTTTACCGTATAAACCTTTTTGGTCGTTCCGTCTGTCTGCGTGATCTTCACGGTGCCCTTTTTCCGTGCCTCAACAAGTCCGCTGTTTGCCACCGCCGCGATTTTCGGATCACTGCTTTCAAAAGTAGCCGTGTAAGGGATCGATGTGCTGACATATCTTGTCTCGCCTGCCAGCATATTGATCTTTCCCGGTACTTTCGTTACCGTATATTCGATCTGTGTATCCGCTTCCGGATCTGTTTCTTCTGCTTTTACTTCTTTGGGAAGCAAAAATACAAGCCCCAGACAAAGAAGCAGCCCCGCCATCCAAATCTGATTTTTCCTTTTTCCGTTCCTTTTCATCTATAGCCCTCTCCTTCATGTCCGGCAACATATCAGAGACTCCGAACATCTATCAGTATACTGCATATAGTATAAAAAAGGAAGCAGGAGCCTTCTTTTCATGAAACCTTTGATCCTGATTGCCGGAACGATGGATGTCCACAGACGATATTATGAGCTCGTACAGAAAAGCGGTATGAATGCACAGATGCTTTCCTATCGCACAGGCGAGGCCTTTCCATACAGCAGCCTGCAAAACCTTTCGTTTGACCTGCTCCTTCTGCCCGGCGGCGGCGACTTTGATCCTGCCTTTTATGGAGAAACAGCCGCAGGCGCAAAGCCATCCGACGGTATGCTGGATCTGATGCAGTTTCAGCTTTTGCAGCTCGCCCTTGTGCGCAAAAAGCCCGTGATCGGTATCTGCAAAGGCATGCAGCTCATCCATGTCTTTTTCGGTGGCAGGCTTCTGCAGGATCTGCCCGAAGATAACATGCATTATTATGCTTACACAACAAAGGATGCCATGCACTCCGTACAGCTTCTGCCGCTCCCTTCCATACAGACGAACAAAGAATATGCCATGCATTTCCCATCACAGGAAAAAGCATCTGCTTCCCAACTGGAAAAGCAAATGCTTTTTACACTTCTTGCCGGGTTTTCTGTTGTAAACAGCGCACATCATCAGGCAGTTTCCGATCTGCCTGACTGTCTGATCTGCCTGCAGCAATCACCGGATGGGATCCCCGAAACAATCCTGCACAAGGATCTTCCCATCATAGGATTTCAGTGGCATCCGGAGCGTCTGCCAGCCTTTTTGCCGGCTCATTTTTCTGACCTTGTATCGATTCTCCTGCGGTGGGAGACTTCCGTATATTGAATTTATTCCTTGTTTCCCAGCTTTCTTGCAATCTCTGCCACGATCTGACGGATACTTTTCTGCTGACAGTCAATGATCAGATCCGCATACTTTTCATAAAGAGGGATCCTTTCCTGATAGATGTCATATAAGGTCTGATTCTCCCTAAGCGCAACGCCGCGCTTATGCAGATCTCCCAGACGTTCCTCGATCTGTTCGTATGGCAGGGACAGATAGATGATCGTTCCGTTTTCTGCCAGATGCTGCATGGCATGTTTACCGAAAACCGCACTGCCACCTGTTGCAATGACCGTTTTCTCAGCCTCTAAGCCTGCATTCACTTCATCCTCTGTCTGCAAAAATCCGTCAAGTCCTTTTTCCGTAATAATCTCATGCAGCAGTTTTCCTGTCTGCTGCTGGATCACGATATCCGAATCCAGAAAATGACAGCCCAGATTTTTGGCAAGGACAACTCCGATCGTGCTTTTCCCGACACCGGGCATTCCGATTAATACGATGTTGCTCTTCATGTTGTGTTCCTTTCCTCTTATCGCTGATACAGCTTTGTCCATCCATGTTTTCCCGTCTGCCGGAATCCTGTGGAGGTTTTTCAAAATAACTATGCATCCATCTGCATCAGTTTCTTCAAAAGCTCCCAGATCCGCTGGGTGGAAGAAATGCTGAGTTTTTCTTTTGTCGTATGGATATCGTCGATATTCGGCCCGAAAGATACACAGTCGAGTCCTTCGATCTTCTGCGATAAGATACCACATTCCAGTCCTGCATGAATGGATAATACCTTTGGCTCTTTTCCCAGTACTTCCTTATAAGTGCGGACTACCTGCTCGCGCAGCTCTGAGTTCTCTTTATATTCCCAGGACGGGTACTCTCCGTTTGCTTCATATTCGCCTTCGCTTTCAGCAATCATATTGCAGAGTTTTTCTTTCAGCGTCTGCTTTGCCGTACTGCTGCTAGAACGAAGAGAAAAACCGGCTTTTACCTCCTCTTCCGGCTCCATATGCAGCGTTGCAAAATTCAGGGAAGTCTCTACCAGTCCCGGCAGATCCCTGCTCATTGCCTGCACACCGCTTGGTGCTTCCAAAAAGAAGGACATGACACGGAAGAAATCAGATGCGTCGATCGCTTTTTCATACTGCTTTTCCGCTTTCTCCAGTCTGATCTGTAAACCGGACTCTTTCTTTGCCCATTCCTCGCGGAACGAATTTTCCATAACGCCGATCAGCTTTTTCAGCTCTTCTTCCTTTGCTCCACAGGCGATCTGTGCTTTTGCTTCGTGTGGAATGACATTATCCTTTGTACCGCCGTCCATTGTGATCACACGCACATCCAGCTCACGCTCCATCAGATACAGAAGCTCGCAGAGCAGCTTATTGGCATTGGCTCTGCCAAGACCGATCTCTACACCGGAGTGACCGCCCTTTAAACCATATACAGTAACAACATACTGCTCTTTATCGCCGATTTCTGTATAAGCGACCTGCCAGCTTGCATATACACGCAGACCACCTGCACATGCCACAGTCAGCTCATCTTCCTTTTCGGAATCGATGTTCAGCATTTTCTTTCCCTGCAGCATGGAAAGATTGATCCCCTGTGCACCAAACATACCGGTTTCTTCATCTACCGTAATGATGACCTCAAGCGGCGGGGGCGGAATATCCTTGCTGTCTAAAAGTGCCAGCGCATATGCAACTGCAATACCGTCATCTGCACCAAGGCTTGTGCCCTTTGCGTAGACATAGTCGCCCTGCACAGCCAGATCCAATCCTTCCGTTTCCATATCTTTCTCACAATCCGGCTCTTTTACAGCAACCATATCCATATGCCCCTGTATGATGACCGGCTCTTTTTCTTCCATACCGGCTGTCCCATCTTTTTTGATGATGACATTGCCAAGCGTATCCTGTATATAAAACAGATTTCTTTTCTTTGCGAACTCTGCCAGATAATCGCTGATCTTCTGCGTATTGCCTGATCCCCGCGGGATCTGATCTATTTCTTCAAAAAACGAAAAGACTTTTTTCGGTTCTAAATTCTCTAACATACTATTCTTTCACTCCTTACTAAATATACGACAAAGAACACCGGAATACTCCGATGTTCTTTATTTATATCCCTATAGGATGTCCATTATGCAATCTTAGATTTTGCAATTTCTGCTAAAGACTTGAAGCCTTCTGCATCATTCACAGCCATCTCAGCCAGCATCTTTCTGTTGATGTCGATTTCTGCAAGCTTTAAGCCGTACATGAATTTGCTGTAGCTAAGACCGTTCATTCTTGCTGCTGCATTGATACGAGCGATCCAAAGCTGTCTCATCTGACGCTTTCTCTCTTTACGTCCTGCGTAAGAGGATGCCAGTGCACGCATTACAGACTGTTTTGCAACTCTATACTGATTAGATCTTGCTCCTCTGTAACCTTTTGCAAGTTTTAATACTCTATTATGTTTTTTCTTTGCGTTCATTCCGCCTTTGATTCTTGCCATTTCTATGCTTCCTCCTTACGATTTATAAATATGGTGTTAACTTCTTCATGTTCTTAACATTTGTTGCATCTGTCATTGCAGGTTTTCTAAGATTTCTCTTAGTCTTTGCAGATTTCTTTGTTAAGATATGACGCTTATAAGCTTTATTTCTTTTTAACTTACCTGTTCCTGTCACTTTGAAACGTTTTGCTGCTGCTCTGTTTGTTTTAACCTTTGGCATTTTAAATTCCTCCTATCAACTTTAGAAAATCTATTTCAACTTAAATCCGCAAATTCAAGTTAAAAGCTTTTTATGAGCGTTTCTCTGCAAGCACCATTGTCATGCTTCTGCCTTCTACCTTTGCCGGCTTTTCCACAACTGCGATCTCTGTCAGTGCTTCGGCAAAATCATCCAGAATATGCTTGCTTGCATTCATATGTGCCATTTCACGGCCACGGAAACGAAGTGTAACTTTTACTTTATCACCCTTTGTCAGGAATTTCTTCGCTGCATTGATCTTTGTATTCAGATCATTTGTATCAATATTAGGAGATAAACGAATTTCTTTGATTTCAATGGTTTTCTGTTTCTTGCGGGCTTCTTTTTCTTTTCTAGCCTGTTCGTAACGGTATTTACCGTAGTCAACGATCTTGCAGACCGGCGGCTTTGCTGTCGGTGCGATCTTTACCAGATCAAGTCCTGCCTCATCTGCCAGTTTCTGTGCTTCTCTTGAAGACATGACGCCAAGCTGCTCGCCTTCTTCTCCGATCAGACGTACCTCTCTGTCTCTGATCTGTTCGTTAATCATTAATTCGCTAATAGTGATACACCTCCATAAGAATCAAAATAAAAAAATGAGTGGGAACATCCACTCATGATAAAAAATGAAAACGAATATAAAACTTATCGCCGCATTCTTATATAAACACCTGACAGCCCGATTGCCTCAGGGTGAGAGTGGATACTCTGCTTTCTTTACGTATTTCAAACACCTTAAAGAGAATAGCACAAAAGAGAACCGGTGTCAACACCCTTTTCTGCTTTTGTGCTATCGAATTTGATCGCAGTATACTATCTTGTGATATTTTTTACCCATTTGTATTTCATGTAGTGAATATATACAGCCGGGATCTTCACAAATTCATCCAGTGTCAGGATAAATGCAACGAGAAGCACCGGTGCATGCCAGACAAAAGCTGCCAGCATACCAAGCGGAACGACAAAACACCAGAGTGTGACAACGTCACAGATCATACCGAACTTTGTATCGCCACCCGCCGGGAAGATACCGGAAATGATCGTGGAATTCAAAGAATTTCCGATGATATAATAAGCCGCCATACAGAGCATGAACTTCAGATAATACATTGCCTGCGGCGTCAGTGTGATCACGCGCAGTACAAGTGGGATCAACAGAAGGATCACAAGACCGGAAGCTGCCCCGATCCAGATCGACAGACGGACAAATTTACCGCCCATCTTCTTTGCCTCCTCCAGCTTATTCTGTCCCAGTGTCTGCCCGATGATAATGGAAACGCCTGCTGCGATTCCCCAACAGAGGCTGGCAATGATCGTACGCACAATGCTGGCAATAGAGTTAGCCGCGGTTGCATCGCTTCCCATATGTCCCATAATAACAGAATACATGGTCACACCGCCGCCCCAGCCGATCTGATTGACCAATAGCGGCGTTGTATATTTCCAGTAGTCCTTATGCATTTGTCTGTCCTTTATCACAAGCATATTACCGGGCTTCGGACATTTATATTTTGTAACGACAACGATAACGGCGATTGTTTCAAAGATCCTCGCACATACGGTGGCAAGTGCTGCACCCGCGATCCCCATTGCAGGCATACCGACAAGTCCGAAGATAAATACCGCATTTAATGCAATGTTCAGTACAACTGCCAAAGAGCCTATCATGGAGCTTAAGCCCGCATGATCACAAACCTTTAACAGACCGTAATAGATCTGTGTAAACCCTGTCAGCACGAAGGATAAGGATACTGTCCGCAGATATACCGCACCTTTTTCGATCAGAACCGGATCCGCCGTGAAAATACGCATGATCTGCCCGGGAATACAGGCTGTCAGGACGGAAAACAGAATACCGGCAAGCAGTGCATAGCGCATTGCGATCGTCAATATCTCTTCTACGGATTTTTTATCTCCCTTGCCCCAATACTGGGCAGCCAGGACATTAAAGCCGAATACGAACGCCCCATAAAACAGGCTGTATATAAACGGGATCTGTGTTGCCAGGGAAGATGCTGCCAGAGAATCCTGATCCAGAAAACCAAGCATAAACGCATCTGATGCACTGACAAAGCCTGCCATCAGATACTGAAAAGAAATCGGTGCCACAATATGTAATAATTGTTTATAAATACTTTTGTCATTCTGTGTCTGCATAAAATCCTCCCTGTCAAATTCAATTCTTATCTTCATTATAGAAAAAATTGTAGTTTTTTATATAAGATTTATGCTATTTTTGACATATGTGTGACGCTGTGTGTTCCATTTCTATCCATATCCTTTTTTCATTGCAATCTCTACAAGCATTACTCTGCCAACACGATCGATACACGTTTATCTACATATTCCAATGTGTCTGAAAGACTTTGTTGTTTTTCCAGATATTTTATCACTTCCTCTTCTATCAGCTCCATACATTTCTTTTTTTGTGGATATAAAACACATGGCATATCCAGCCATGCTTTTATACCGCGCAGTTGTTCCTGATCCAAAGCCTCCACAATTATCTCATAGTCATTGTATGCAACCTCACACCGATAAGGGTTCACCTGCGTTCCATCAGGCAGTGTTGTTTCTTTCGTCGCAGATACAATATCCCAGATACGCTGCTGTGCTTTTTCATTGACAGGGAAATAATCGGGATACGCATTTTTCATCTGATATTCCTCTCCGGTCAGATAGTACAAAAAGTCTGCACATTCCTCTTCCTGTTTACTTCCATGTACAATCCCGTATACACCTATTGGAACAATCTCATTTACATACTGCCCGCTGCTTTTTTGTTCAAATCCGGTATAGCTGACGTTCTGTTCTCCCATCAGATAAATCCCCATATAATCATTTGGCTCACTGATCTCTGTCACGCCACAGATTGGCTTATCTGATTTCAAAAGCTCCGGTAATGATGTATTCTCTTCCGCCTCCGGCATCTCCTCCACAGTCTTTATATATTCTTTTAAGAGGTTTGTATCTACCTTCTTATTTTCCTCGTCCAGAATTCCTTTTACATCCGCATATAAGAAGCTATCGCACACTTCTTCCTTTCCACCATAAAGATACAATTTTCCATTATCCCCCCGCTTATAAAATGTGCGCATTCTAAATCCCGGTATCACATAACGGCTTCCCGCCTCTGTAAGTGCCTCACGCACAGGTTTTGTCATTGCAATATTTTCATACCCCCCGGAAAGATCCTCCAAACTTCCCTGATACTGTTCCATATCTTGTAAGTAGCTTGAAAATAAAAGATCTATTTCCCCATCTGTGAGTGCCATGGAAAGTTGTTTCACACCCGCTTCATCTGTTCCATACTCTTTGATTGTGATCTGTACCGTATCCTGCTGCATATTATAGGCAGCTACCGCCAGCTTACATTCTCTGCTGATCGATCCCCCGCCTAATACAAGCTCTGTTTTCTTCAATCCTTCTGTATTCTCATTCTTTCCTGCTACACGGCAAATATAAATCCACTGATTTGCATTCATATCAAGTCCATCCCTTGCAGCCAAAAGCAACGTGCCATCCGGAAGTTCACAGACTGTCTGCACCATTTCACTATTCATTCCTATATCTCCCAATGCAAAGACTAAAGCTGCTGTTCCATTTTCCACATGCCACAGCTTATTGGCACATAAAAGCAAGGTATGATCAGACGGCAGGGCACGCATATCCCCATTCTCCTCCCTGTCTTCCAACAGATAGATTATTTTTTTCTCGTTCAGATCATAAACAGACATTCCGCTTTCCGTAAGTCTAAGACATGCTATCCCATTTTCTGCACCGGTAAAGCCAAAGATCATACCCTGACAGGCATCCTCTTTTTTCTTTCCGTTTTGATCAATACATAAAACAGAATTAGCGGTTGTTATGTAGAAACCACCATCAAACACCTGCAGCCCAAATACACCGGCTTCCAATTCCTCTGCTATTTCCTGCAAAGATATCGTCCGGTCTACGTTTCCTTCCTCATCGCAGATCATAATCTGATATGCTGCTGTCCCATCTTGCTCCTGATATCTCCATAGCAGAGCAAATTTGCTTTTTTGATTAGAAATTGACATATTGGAAAGCGCATATACCGTTCCTTCTTTTTCAAAAGGCAGGGAAAGCTGTTTTACCTCATTATTTTTATCTATCCTGTAAATCTCAGGATAAATCTTCTGTTTCTCATCTGTTCTCAATGGCGAAGCGGCTATATATACATATTGTTCATCACCACACATACCTGTGATAGGTGGCAGATCGGAAACATCCAGTTTTTCACTTGTATATGCCGTTGTCACCTCTTTGGTGGTATCAAATGTGACCTCTTTTCTGCCACAGCCCGTTAATACGAACAGTGCCAATAAAAGTATGATTATCTTCTTCATATATAATCCCCCTATCGAAAAACCCCCTTTCCATGTGAAAGGGGGTCTGTCGTTTACCTTTATTTTATCGTTCTCTAAAGGTTGCGCAGCTTGTCTGCTGACAATCGCAGGCATTGCTTCCACCGATCTTTACATTATCGGCATTGCATTTATAATCGGAATTATAAATACATTTCACTGCCTCACAGTCGATATCGATCATTTTGCTCGGATGCTCCAAAGCACTCAGGTACTGATCGCCCTTTGCTTCTTTAAAGGAATCGCAGCATGTCTGTGAACAGTCACAGGCACTTTTACCACCGACACTGATATCGCCCTTGCAGCAGCAGTTTTCTTTGTTATAGGTACAGGTACGCACATCACATTTTAAAATAACCATTTTTCTTCCTCCTTCCGGGTTTTCCCGTAGAAGTAGTATGTGCTTTATCATGTGATTTTATACGATACCCCTGTTTAAAAGCATTTTGACTTTTCCGAATTATTCATTCTCATCAAAATCTTCTTCCAGATCATCCGGCAGCCATGTATTGCCATTATTATTGCCACAGCTTACTGTAATGCCATGTGTGAGAGGTGCCTTCATGAGACCATACAATACACCGAGTAAGAAGATGACAAGTGCAGCCAGCCAGAAATCTGTCTTTAACAATGTGATCTCGCCATCAAACAAAAGCTCCATTTTTTCTTTTACCATTTTTTTAAATTGAAGCATGTGTCACCTCCTGCCTTCCGGCACTTATTTATTTCTTCCACAACATTTTTTGTATTTCTTGCCACTTCCGCAAGGACATGGATCGTTAGGATAGATCTTCTGCTCTTTTACGATCGTTGTAGAGCTCTTCTGCTCTTTGTAAAGCGCTTTTCTTGTTTCCTCATCAAAGATCTTTTCCCACTGTGGCAGACCGTATAACCAGTCAGCTTCTGCACCAACCATGTTTTTGTACAGAAGTGCTTTGTCAAACTTTAAGCTGACAGGTGTATCTTCTTCCATCTCTTCGATCGGATTTGCTTCTACCAAAGAATCATTGATACCATCCAGAAAGCCTGTCATTGTCATGATATCTACATTATATTTTTCAGCCAGTTCTTTTACTGTGCCCTTTACTTCTGTATCAGGATCTTCCAGAAGCTGTGCATAAATTTCTTTTTCTTTCAGAAAATATTTCTGCCAGAGTCTTTTTAAGTCACCCTTGTTTGCTGTTTCTGAATACGCCATAGAGCGCCACTGTTCTAATAATGCCATTTTTGTATACTCCTTATTTCTTCTTCCATTCGTTCTTGCAGGCTCTGCCTGCTATATACCAAGACAGTATATACTATTTTGCCCTATTTTTCAAAGGTTTTTTACGGCTTTGCGTAAACTGTCTCGTTTTTCCGATTTCCCTTTTCATCTACGGTTTCAATCTGTACATAGTAGCTTCCGTCTTTCTCCTGTGGGAAACGGATCTCCGTATGTGTATTTGTCGTATCGCTGTTATAATCTACCCACGCATAACCGTCACGCAGATCGATCTTCATATATTCATAATATGTGCGGCTTTGATCCACCTTATCATACAGCACATATTTATTTAACTGGAAATCATAGTATTTGGCTTCCATCGCCTTGGAGCGTTCTTCATCCGTCAGCGTACTGTCCATATCCACGTAGTCATTTGTGTAATGCTGTCTCTGCTTTTTGGATAAATTTTCCAGCATCTGACACTGTTCATATAAGGAAGCGTTGTTAAATTTATCATAAAAATGATTGATCCTGATATCCAGTCCTACCTGATACAGCCGCGGCCCCAGCACAATAACTGCCACAAGCAAAAGGGCGGCGATCACCGCATAATACCGGTGCAGCTTTTTCTGCTCATATGCATACCAGAACGGTTTCCGTTTCAGTGTTTTGGTTGTCTCCTGCTCACTGTACAGTGAATCCATATCCATATCAGCCGGCAGAAGTGCTTTCTGAAATGCCTCCAGATCCTCGTATCTGTCAAAGTCATAAATGGAAGCAGCCTTCATAATAGCGTCGCTCTGGAAATCCATGATCCGTGTCTGCATCTGCTGCGGCGGTGTACTTTCCTTTTCTTCATTGATCCGCTCATAATAAGCCGGCAGTTTTTCTCCCGTTACATAGCGGTACAAAATAGCCGCCATAGCATACTGGTCTGTTTTGCTGCTTCTCTTGGCCTCCGGCAGATAAAGCTCTACCGGCGCATAACCGTCCTGCCGTACGCCCGGATCTTTTAGCTGCGGGGCAGCGATATCTTCCATTGGATTGGTATAGCCGACAATTACGGTCTTCCTGTCTGGCAGCACCATGATCTGCTGCGGTGAAAGTGCCAAATGACAAATGTCGTCCTGATGCAGTTTATTCAAGGTCTGCATGACAGGCGCGAGCAGCTTCATCAGATCCTCTACGGTAAACTTTGCACTGTGACGCTTTAACAGATACTTGTCAAGTGTCATGCCTTCTACATATTCTTCTATACTGTATACAGTTCCGCGTTCTTCCAGAAAGGTCAGTACATTGGCGATTCCTTCCACCGGATACATACGGATAAGCTTCTTTGCCCTATAGATCACATGCTCCTTCATAGATTCAAACAAAGTTTCATCGGAAAGCTTCTTACAGTCCAGATGATAGTCATGCAGTCTGTCTCTTTCCACAATGTCTGTGGGAAACAGTTCCCTGATGACAACTACTTTTTTACGGAATGTATCATAACCTTTGTAGGTAACCATAATGCCGTTATTCCCCAGAAGGGAATCAATCCGGTATCTTCTGTCCGCCAGTGTCATCCCCGGCTGTAACAGATGCGCTTCTATTGTTATTTTCTTCTTCATACCAAATTGCTCCTTTGCATTCCTTAGTATAGCATTGCAGCATGCATTAAACAACAGTCCCTGTTGTTATTTGTTTATTTTGCTGTGCACGTTTTGCTTTTTGACCGCAGAAGCTATCTATGTTAGTATAGTATAATACCAATTATTATTTCAGGCATACTACCCGAATAATCCGTATTACAGCTTTATTCTGTTTTTATACTGCCCGATATCGAAAGGAAGGATTCTGTTATATGTATTCCAAAAAACAACGTATTCTGGCGATCATTGGAATCGCCGCTCTGGTACTTCTTTATATCATTACACTGATCTGTGCCATCTTCAATTTTGACGGCGCGGGCAGAATGTTCAAAGTCAGCCTGTTCGCAACGATCTTCATTCCGATCATCCTCTGGCTTTACATCTGGATGTACGGCAAACTGACAAACAAGCATACCATTGCCGATTTTGACAATATGCCTGCCACAAAAGCCATCAAAGATCAGAAGCAGAAGGAAGATGCCCAAAGCGTAACATTATCCAAATCTATGCATAAGTCTACTGATCATAAATCATAAGAAACTCGCGTAAACGAAATGCCACCGGGCACTGTCTGATATGTCAGTATCCGGTGGTATTTCTATCGTTTCATATTTTTTCTCTGTATGAGCTAAAGACATCTTATTTCTTTAATGGGCTCTCTCTGTAAATGATATCGTTTCTGCCCGGTCCGTTACTTACCATTGTGATCGGGTAACCAATCTGCTCCTCAATAAATTCCACATACTTGCGGCAGTTCTCCGGCAGATCTTCAAATTTCTTAATGCCTCTGATATCTTCTCTCTGGTTTTTCCAGCCCGGTAAAACCTTCAGAACCGGTTTTGCTTTCTCCAGATCATGTGTAACAGGGAACTCTGTTGTCACTTCTCCGTTGATCTCATAACCGACACATACCGGTATTTCATCCAGGTAACCAAGTACATCCAGAACGGTAAATGCCACATCTGTTGTACCCTGCAGACGACAGCCGTACTTGGAAGCAACACAGTCAAACCATCCCATTCTTCTCGGGCGTCCTGTGGTTGCACCAAACTCACCGCCATCACCACCGCGGCGTCTCAGTTCATCTGCTTCGTCTCCAAAGATCTCGGAAACAAATGCACCACCGCCGACTGCGGAAGAATATGCCTTGCAGACTGTGATGATCTGCTTGATCTCGTATGGCGGGATACCTGCACCGACTGCACCGTAAGCTGCCAGCGTGGAAGAAGAAGTTACCATTGGGTAAATTCCATGATCCGGATCCTTTAACGTACCAAGCTGACCCTCTAACAGGATGTTCTTTCCTTCCTTGATCGCCTTGTCAAGATATAAGGAAACGTTGCATACATAAGGTTCTACCATTTCCTTATACTCTTTCAGTGTCTGCATCAGTTCGTCCGGGTTTAAAAGCGGTTTATGATATAAATGCTCCAGTAAAACATTCTTTGTCTCACATACACGTACAACCTTTTCTCTCAGCTCGTCCTCATCTTCAAACAGCTCGCTTACCTGGAAACCGATCTTTGCATACTTATCGGAATAGAAAGGTGCGATACCTGATTTTGTGGAACCAAATGACTTACCGCCAAGACGTTCCTCTTCATATTGATCAAATAAAATGTGATATGGCATCACCATCTGACATCTGTCAGAAACCAGAAGCTTCGGCTTTGGCACATCGCGGTCTGTAATAGATTTCATTTCATTGAATAAAACCGGAATGTTCAGTGCAACACCATTACCGATAATACTTGTTGTATGTCCGTAGAACACACCTGACGGTAATGTATGAAGTGCAAACTTTCCGTAATCATTTACGATCGTATGTCCGGCATTGGCTCCACCCTGAAAACGGATGATGATATCTGCCTCTTTTGCCAGCATATCAGTAATCTTACCTTTTCCTTCGTCGCCCCAGTTAGCGCCTACAACTGCTTTTACCATAGTTCACATTCTCCTTTTTTGCAGAAATTATAAACCGGTCTGCCACAAGGCAGTCCCATTTCATTATAAACCTCAGTTTGTCTTCCTTGTTACGTCCGTTATCTGAGATCCCTTTTTGATACTTTCTTAGTATATACCAGATTGATTCATAAGTAAAATCAATATTTTTTATATTTGCCATAATATATGCTTATTTTTCAGCCTTATGTAAAGTAAATAGTTTTTTCCGCAGGATATTCCACCGATTCATTGAAATCACGGATAATTTCTACTATAATGAATCATACTGTCAAAAGGTTTATTACCTCTATCCGTTGACCAAATAATACCTATTTTTAATGAAGGAGTTTTATCATGCAAACAAATACACAATCCACTATAGATGCACTCTCTGTACTGTCCCAGAGTGCCCATTCCCCGTTCCACTGCTGTAAATATTGCGAGGACACGCTCAAGAAAGCCGGCTTTCTTGCACTTCCCAAAAATGAGCCGATTTCCCTTACACCCGGCGGAAAATATTATATCGATCTTTACGACGCAACCTGCATTGCCTTTACGGTCGGCAAGAAAGTCTCTGCAGGCAAAAAGCTGCCAAAGCTGCGTATGATCACGGCGCATACAGACTGGCCTTCTTTTCTGATAAAACCACAGCCTGAGCTGACACAGGGAAGCTATGGCAAACTCAATATCGAGCCGTATGGCGGCGCTGTATATACAAGCTGGCTGGACAGACCGCTCGGCATTGCAGGCAAGGTCTGTACAAAAGGAAAAGACGCTTTCCATCCGGTCACGCATCTGATCGACTCCAAGAAGCCGGTTGCTGTCATTCCGGGACTTGCCATCCATATGAATCCTGAGATCAACAAGGGCATGCAGCTTAATCCGCAGCTCCAGCTTCTGCCGCTTGTAGCGCGCCTTGGAGAAGATGAAAAATCCGATTATTTCCTGCACTATCTGGAGCTGCTCACAGGCTGCAAGGCAGAAAACATTCTGGACTATGAGCTGTTTTTATACAATACGGATCCCGGTGCAGAAGTCGGGCTGAACGGCGAATTTTTCTCCTGCCCGCGCATCGATAATTATTCCAGTGTACAGGCTGCTTTATCCGCCCTTCTGCATGCTGATACCAAAGAAGATCATATATGCATTTCCGCCTTTTATCACAATGAGGAGATCGGCAGTGCTACCAAGCAGGGCGCAGGCTCTGTTATGACAATGGATCTGTTAAAGCGTATCTTTGCTGCGCTCGGTTTTTCGGAGGAAATGCTTTCCTGCACGATCGCAGAAGGGCTCTGTCTTTCTCTGGATGTTGCCCACGGTCTGCATCCGAACTATCCGGATAAAAATGATCCGACCTGCCAGATCTGTCTCGGCGACGGTGTTGCACTGAAATTATCCGCCAGACAGTCTTATGCAACGGATTCTTCCTATGTCAGTGTGATCGAAGGCATGTGCAGACAGCACAACATTCCATACAAGAAATTTGTGAACCGCTCCGATCAGAGAGGCGGCTCCACACTTGGCAGCATTACATCCGCCAAGCTGGCAATCCCATGTGTTGATGCAGGCGTTCCGATTCTTTCCATGCATTCCGCCAGAGAACTCATGGCATGCACTGACCAGGAAGCCTTATGTGCGCTTGCTGCGCAGATGTTCCGTGGCTGACCCTGAAAGGAGCCATGCGGTAAATATGCAATACAATATGAGACATTATAGTACAATCTGCACCATTTCCAAATTAAAAATTAAGCAAATATAAAAACTTTATAAAGAATTAAGATTTTATTTATCAGATAACGTCGACATAATTTTATTCATATGATAAGCTATAGGAAGACATTCTTATAAGGGAGGAAATTCACATGGACAATTATTATTCTGCTGTAGGAGCAGGCATTGGTACTGCTTACTATCTTTTCATACTGGTATTTTACATTGCATGTGTGATCGGTATGTGGAAGATGTTTGAGAAAGCCGGCAAACCGGGCTGGGCAAGCCTGATCCCGTTTTACAACCTCTACTGCGTGTATGACATCGGCTGGGGCACAGGCTGGTTATTCTTACTGACCTTTGTTCCTTGTGTTGGCTTCATCTTTGATATCATGCTTTCTTTCAAGATGGCAAAAGCTTACGGACAGGGCACAGGCTTCGGCTTCGGTATTCTTTTCCTGAAACCGATCTTCTACATGATCCTTGGTTTCGGCGATTCCGAATACATCGGTCCACAGTAAACTACCGCTTATTCAGATCTTAATAATTCTAACAGACGGGCAGCTGCCATACTTTTTGGCAGCTGCTTATTTGTTACTACACACATATGCCGCTTGGGCAGCATCTGGTGGAAACGGAGCGCAAACAGCCTGCCTTCTTCCAGATAGGGCTGCGCAAAATCGCGCATCACACATCCAATCCCCAGATTTCTCAAAGCAAACTGCACGATCATATCAGACGTTGCAAGTTCAAATTCAGGATTTAAGGATACACCGTGTTTTTCCAGCACCTGATCGACATATTTTCTTGTACTTGTATTTTTTTCCAGAAAAATAACCGGATAATCGGGCAGCTCATGCAGATCAACCATATGATTTTTCAACTGGGTATAGCGGTGCGCCGCCACAAAGATATCCTCCACCTCACGCACGACCTGGATGTCCATTGTCTCATCTTCTGCAAAGGGCTCCGTTACAACACCGAAATCAATCTTACCTTCTTTCAGATACATCAATGTCTCGGGGGTCGGGCCGTTCGTGACATGTACTTTGATCGCCGGGTATTTCTGGTGAAACAGATCCAGATACGGAAGCAGATAAAACTGCAGTGTCATATCGGAAGCACCGATCCGGATCTCACCCGATTCCAGATTTTTCAGTTTGGAAAGCACCTGTTCCCCCTGCTGCATTTCTTCATATCCCTGTTTGATATAGGAAAACAGTATTTCTCCCTCCGGGGTCAGGCGGATCCCTCTGGCACATCTGACGATCAGCTTTGTATCCAGTGCTTTTTCAAGCTGGCGCATTGACTGGCTGACCGCCGGCTGTGAGATCATCAGTCTTTCCGCCGCAAGTGTCATGCTCTGACAGACCGCTACATAATAAAACACTTTATAATATTCCAGATTTGTTGTCATCATCTTTCTCTCCATATATCTTTTGCCAGCATTTCAGGCAGTTTTCTATTTTCTTAATATAATTCATATTTTTTTAAAAATTAAAACACAAATTGAACACACTTTCCAAATATACTAACAGCATCAGAGATGAAGAAAACCCCTCAACCCTCTCATCTTTGATAAGTGTTTCAACTCTTTATATTTTTTCATGAATCCCTCATAAGAAAAAAGGAAGCGGTTTCCACCCCTCAGGAAACCGCTTTCTTTTTGTCTTTCGTACTTTATACATTGATTTCTGCTTTTACGCCAAGCAGAGCTTCATTTTCTTTCAGTACCGGCCTGAGTACCTGCTCGATAAACTTAGTTACCTGGATCGGTGCTCTGCCTACATATCTTGCAGGCTCCATGCTGCTCTGCAGATCTTCCAGTGTCATCGGGAAGCTGTCATCCGCAGCGATCAGTTCAAGCAGATTGTTGTCCCTGCCTTCCTGCTTTACATTCTTTCCTGCTTCCATGGAAAGCTGACGGATCTTCTCATGCAGCTCCTGTCTGTTGCCTCCCATCTTGACTGCATCCATCATGATATTTTCTGTTGCCATGAACGGAAGCTCTGCCATCAGATGCTTTGTGATAACTTTGTCGTAAACAACCAGACCGTCTACTACGTTCAGGCAGAGATCTAAAATACCGTCGATCGCCAGAAACGCTTCCGGAATGGAAAGACGCTTATTTGCAGAATCATCCAGTGTACGTTCAAACCACTGTGTTGCGGAAGTGATCGCCGGATTTAAAGCATCGATCATCACATAACGGGATAAGGACGCGATACGCTCACTTCTCATCGGATTTCTCTTATATGCCATTGCAGAGGAACCGATCTGATTCTTTTCGAAAGGCTCTTCCACTTCTTTTAAGTGCTGCAGCAGACGGATATCGTTGCTCATCTTATGTGCGGATGCTGCGATACCTGCCAGTACATTGCAGACTCTTGTATCTACTTTACGGGAATAGGTCTGTCCTGATACCGGATAGCATTCCTTGAAGCCCATTTTCGCTGCGATCATCGGATCGATCTTGTCGATCGTTTCCTGATCGCCGTTAAACAGTTCCTGGAAGGATGCCTGTGTACCTGTCGTGCCTTTTGATCCAAGCAGCTTTAAGGTAGAAGCCACATAATCCAGATCGGAAAGATCCATGACAAATTCCTGCGCCCAGAGTGTGGCACGTTTGCCGACTGTTGTAGGCTGTGCAGGCTGGAAATGGGTAAATGCCAGTGTCGGGAGTTCTTTATATTTATCCGCAAATTTTGCAAGCTCATCGATCACATTGACCAGCTTCTTCTTAACAAGCTGCAGCGCCTCTGCCATGACAATGATATCGGTATTGTCACCGACATAGCAGGATGTTGCGCCAAGATGGATGATACCTGCTGCCTTCGGGCACTGCTGTCCGTATGCGTATACATGGCTCATTACATCATGTCTGACCTGTTTTTCGCGTTCCTTTGCCACATCGTAATTGATGTCATCCAGATGCTCCTTCAGCTCATCGATCTGCTCCTGTGTGATGACCGGTTTGCCATCCTGGGACAATCCCAGCTCCATCTCTGTCTCTGCAAGTGCAACCCAGAGTCTTCTCCATGTTCTGAATTTCTTATCAGGCGAAAAAATATACTGCATCTCCTTGCTGGCATAACGCTCTGAAAGTGGGCTTACATATCTGTCATTACTCATCTCTTTCTCCTCATCTTTACTCATCAAATTCTCCGCGGATATCATCCTGCGGTGGTTCCATTGGGTATTTCCCGGTAAAGCAGCCGGTGCAGATCTCTCTGCCGCCTACGATGTCGGGCAGTCTGTCCAAAGACAGATAGGCAAGGGAATCCGCTCCGATAATCTGCCTGATCTCTTCCACAGATCTGTTATAGGCAATGAGCTGTTCTCTCGCCGGTACATCGGTTCCGAAATAACACGGCCATAAAAACGGCGGTGAGGAAATCCTGACATGCACCTCTTTCGCACCTGCATCACGCAGCAGCTTTACAATACGGTCGGAAGTTGTTCCGCGGACGATCGAATCATCGATCATGATGACACGTTTGCCATCAACAACCTCCCTGATCGGATTCAGCTTGATCTGTACACTGCTTTCCCTGTTTTTCTGCTTTGGCTTGATAAAGGTTCTTCCGACATAGGAATTCTTTACAAAAGCAGTATTATACGGAATACCTGACTGCATGGCATATCCCATTGCAGCGCAGTTACCGGATTCCGGTACACCTGTTACAATGTCCGCTTCCACCGGACTGTCCATTGCCAGATATTTACCTGCCATAATGCGGGAATGATAGACGCTGCAGCCATCGATCAGGCTGTCCGGTCTTGCGAAATAAATGTATTCAAAAACACATCTTGCATGCTGCTCTTTTAAAATGCAGCAGCTCTTGTCGGATTCAATGCCCTTTTCCGGTGAAATCGTTACAATTTCGCCGGGTTCCACATCCCGGATAAATTCTGCACCGATCGTATCAAGGGCACAGGTCTCAGATGCCAGTACATAAGCATTATCACGTTTTCCGATACAAAGCGGACGGAATCCGAACGGATCTCTCGCACCGATCAGCTTACGCGGGCTCATAACGATCAAAGAGTACGCACCCTTCAGCTTCTTCATGGCACGTCCGACTGCTTCTTCTACTGTTTTGGAATTCAGACGCTCTCTGGCGATCAGATAGGCAATGACCTCCGAATCGATCGTTGTCTGGAAAATGGCTCCTGTATATTCGAGCTCTTTGTGCAGCTGGGGTGTATTGATCAGATTACCGTTATGCGCCAGTCCCAGTGTTCCTTTGACATAATTCAGGACAAGTGGCTGCGCGTTTTCACGGGTTGAACTGCCGGCGGTCGAATATCTGACATGTCCGACACCGATGTCTCCCTTTAATTTCTCCAGCACTTCCGGGGTAAAGGCTTCATTTAAAAGCCCCATATCCTTATGACTGGAAACCTTTCCTTTTGGGCCGTTTGTTTCACTGACAGCAATGCCACAGCTTTCCTGTCCTCTGTGCTGCAGTGCAAACAATCCGTAGTAGATACTTGTTGCGACATCGCCACCTGAAAAATCATACATGCCGAATACGCCGCATTCTTCCTTTAAGTGTTCTAATTCTGCCATTGTTTTCTCCACTTTCTTAAAAGATTGTTGTCTGGTGTATCTCTTACCTTCCCTAATTGTATATAAACAAAATCATTATAATCGTTTCCGCTGCAAAGTGCAATCAGCTATCCTACAAATTTGCCGATAAAGTCCCTGACTCTTTCATTTTCGGAATGGAAGATCTCATCCGGTGTCCCCTCCTGTACACAGACACCGTTTTCCATAAAGATGATACGATCGGAAAGCTCTCTTGCAAACTGCATTTCATGTGTCACGATGATCATTGTCATCTTTTCTTTTGCCAGTTCTTTGATGACCTTTAAAACTTCCCCTGTCAGCTCCGGATCCAACGCACTTGTCGGTTCATCGAAAAACAGGATCTTCGGCTGCAGCGCCAGTGCTCTTGCGATCGATACACGCTGCTGCTGTCCGCCGGAAAGCTGATACGGATAAGCATTTTCCTTTTCGGAAAGTCCAAGCTGCTCCATCAGCTTACGCGCACGCTTCTTTGCCTCTTCCTTTGGCACCTTATCTACACTGACAGGTGCATCCATGATATTTTTCAAAACGCTGTAATGCGGAAACAGATTGAAATTCTGGAATACAAGCCCAAAATAATGGTGGATCTGTTTCAGTTTTTCTTTGGATGCATAAACACATCTGCCGTTTTCACTTTTTGCCGCGTACTCTCCCAGATAGGAAAGCTCGCCGTCATCCATCTGCTCGAGCATCGTCAGGCAGCGCAGGATCGTTGATTTTCCGCTGCCGGAAGGACCGATAATGGAAACAACTTCTCCTTCCTTTACAGAAAGAGAGAAGTCCTTGATGACTTCCAGCTCATCAAAGGATTTTTTTAAATGCTTCAGTTCCAATAAAATCATATCTTTCTCCTATCTGTAATAAGCCATTTTCTTTTCCAGTGTTTCCATGACAAATGCAACAAGCAGGTTAAAAAGATAATAAAACACACCTGCTGCCATCAACGGTACGATCGTTGTCTGTGCTGCTGCCACCTGTTTTGCCAGTGTGAACATTTCCGTCACGGCAAGTACGAATGCAAGGGAGGTATCCTTAACCAGCGTAATGACCTCGTTTGTCACAGCGGGCAGGATCCGCTTGATGACCTGCGGCAGAATGATCTTAAAGAAAGTCTGTCCCTTGCTGTAGCCGAGGATCCTGGCAGCCTCATACTGTCCTACCGGAATGGACTGGATACCGGAACGGTAGATCTCCGCAAAATAAGCTGCATAATTTAATACAAATCCGATGATGACCGCGATCATACGATATCCTGATGAAATGCGGATGCGGAATATGTAATACGGCGCAAAATAAACTACAATAAGCTGCAGCATAAGCGGCGTTCCGCGCATGATGGAAATATAGATTTTTGTGATCGTCCGAAGCAGACCGTTTTTTGACATGCGTCCAAAAGAAATAACCAGTCCGAGCGGAAGCGAAAATAACAGTGTCAGGAAAAAAATCTCTCCTGTTACAAGCATCCCCGTAGCTAATTGCCCAAGCATTGTTCCAAAACTCATAAAACTCTCCTTATGTAAAACCCTGATATTTTATCGTAGTAGCACTTTACCATAGTAAATCGAACACGGTGTAATGGTACCATTCCTGCCATACTCTGTCAATCTGCTTTTCTCAGCTTTCTGCTTTTTCTTCATAGGCAGAAACCATTTTCAGGATCTGTGCTGCATATTTCGGATACTCCGTTACCAGCTTTTTGATCTGCTCCTGTGCTTTTTCCGCGTTGTCGGTATTGAATTCCATCTGCTTTCTGAGCTGCTGTCTGCGCAGGATCATAGCATGCCTTACCTCGACCATTTCTTTGGGATCTAAGATCGCACCGGTCTGGTGCAGCCAGATCATCGGATCATGCAGACGATATTTTTTCAGGATACGGATCAGATCCTCCTGTCCGAAGGACAGCTCCTGCATCGTCTGTTCCAACTTTTTCCGTTCCACCTGCTCCGCCTGGTAAGCCTCCAGCAGACTTTTCAGCTCCTCCCCGGAGGAAATACCAAATTTCAGATAATAATAATCCAGCAGATTTGTATTATTGACATACCGGATCTTCACACGGTTCTGCAAAAGGATCACTCTGTTCAGACTGCCTGAAGACAATCTGTCCTCCTGTGCTGCATCCATATATTTCATATACATTGCCACCAGTGCAATCGCACAGACTGCTGCCGTCAGAATATAGCCCATCTGTGTCTGCATTTCAAAGGCAAACTGCATGATCAAAAGGATCACGATACAGAAAAAGACCGCCGCTGTCGTGATAACCGCCATGCCCCGCAGGTTTTCCATTGCCGTCTTTGCTTCCTGCCTTCTGAACAGACATGCCTGCTTTTCATTTTCCAGTCTGCTCAGATCGTTTCGGATTGCTTCCTGATACTGTTCCGCTTCCTGCAGGCGCGTCAGGCTGTCATGCGCATCCTCAGACAGGCGCTCCATTTTTGCATAATCTGCATCGGACATATGTCTTTTCTTTTTCTCATACCGGCTCTTGTCCTCTTCCAACAGATGCACTGCCTTTGCACAGTCTTCCAGCTTCTCCCTGTCTTCACCGGAAATATAATCGATCAGTTCCATGTCCTTCAGATACAGATCGACCATGGCGTATTCGGCTTCACACTCGCCAATCTGCTTCTGCGCATCAGCGATCTGTGTCAGCAGACTTTCCACATAGCCTGTCCGCTGCTGTTCATCCTCCAGATCCGTTTCATGTTCCGTAAATCCATATGCTGCTCCGTCTGCTTCATCCGGCAGTTCTTCTTTTTTCTTTTTTCTGCGTCTGAACAATCTGTTCCAAAACTTCATTGCTTACTCCCTTATACAGATTCCGGCTGTTCCATCATGACACGATATGTTTCCCGGAGACTGTCCATATCAGGCAGCCCTTCCATCTGCTTCAATGTATCTTCCGCTGTCTGCAACGCACTTTCATATTCCTGTTCTACAGTCAGCGCACTTTCATAATATGCTTCATGCTCCGTAATAAAGCGGACAAATTCTTCCTTTGTCATCTGCATTCTTCTGCAAAGCAAATAGAGATGAAGCGCTTCTTTTCTGCCAAGCCGGTAGCTTTCCATAAACTGCGCTTCCGCAAGCCCGTATTCAAAAAGCTGTGCCATACATTTTCCGATCTGTTCAAGCAATACCGCCTTGTTTTCCTGCTCCGTCTCTTCCCGCAAAAGTTCCCGGTACAGCGTGATCGCCTGCATATATGCCTTTTGTGAGTACAGACCGTCTGCCTGCTTCTGCTTTCTCTTAAGCGGTGTCAATGTCTCGTTTTTCGTCAGTGTTTCCATCAGCTCCGTCATTTTATCAGCAGAAACATAGGCCGCTTCTTCCAATATCATCCGGCAGAAGGTATGCAGACTCCCCTGAAAATGCAACAGCTGTCTTAAGCTTCCTGCCAGATCAAAAAGTTCCATCTGTTCCACTGCATCTGCCAGATCTTCCCGCATAAACCCCTGATCCAGCATGTCCGCATGTACCGTAATATAATAACACAACTCTTCCATAGAAAAAATATCTGTATGCATGGCGACCTGATATGGCTTTTGCAGCCTCTGTCCTATGCAGACATAACATGCATTTTCCTTCTCATCAGCATCGGGCAGTTCTGCCAGACGGATTGCTTTTGTAAACGGTTCCCTGACAGGTGCAAAGAAACTGCCAAATCCATGATCCAGCACCGTAAGCTCCAAGGTTTCCTTATCCTGCATGGAAAAAGCAAGCTCCAGAAGGCAGCTTCGATATGGTCTTTTGAGTCCGTCCAGACCGATCACGATCTCTTTTTTCCCTCCATGGATCGGTACAACCTGCAGCCGGATCTCATCTGTATCTTCTATATAAAAAGCGAGACTGCCTGCCGCCTCATACCAGTTTGTCCCCGCGTCCAAAAGCGGGCAATAGATCTCCTCCGTTTTGTCATACAGCCTGATCCCTACATTATACTGCAGCATATCCTTGCCCAGATACAGGAAATCTTCCGATGCTTCTCCCTTCCAGATCCGTTCCGCTGCTGCAAAACAGGCACCCTTTCCAAACAGGTTGTCTCCCGCAAACACCTTACGGTTTCTGCAGATCACCTTGAGCGTTTCCTGATACCAGTCTCCGTGAAATCCATCGCCGATCAGATACAGACTTGTTACGATCCTGCCCGCCGTATAGTCCTGCATATATTCCGCCAGTTCCTGATCCAGTTTTGCAAGTTCTCTGTCATGCTCCATGATGGATGCATAATGTTTCTTTTTATAAAGATCCGTTTCTGTCGTTTCTATGCTCACAACAACCGGTCTTGTTTTATGGTTCATTTCCACACGGTATGTCACGAGCTGCTCCGAAGTCAGATCCAGAACCTGTGTCTCGTATCCCATAAGCCTTCTGGGCTGATGCACCAGATAAGAAAAGATACTTTCCTCATGGCTTTGGAAGGAAATATCCTCTACCGGCAGATTTTTTACGATTTCCTGCAATTTCCCATAATGTACCCCCGGATCGATCCGTCCGGTCAGTACAAGTGCCCGGACCGTTATCTCCTCGCCCAGCTGTTCCCTGACTTTTCTGATAAACGCTGTATATGTGTGCTCCAAAAAAAGACTGCAAAGATCTGTCAGCTGATATTCACTGTCGGAAAGCCTGATCGTATCCGCATGAAGCATCCGGGAAAAAAGATGCTCTGCAAGCGCCCCTTCTCCAGCCAGTGCACGCTTTACCGCTTCCTTTCCCTCATACCACTGATTCACACCCTCCCGCCTGCAAAGTGCTGTCTCAACCTGTGTGACACCGGGAAGATCCGGCATGACCGGTTCTTTTCCCTCCTCCGCATAGGAAAACTGCACATAATATTCATTGATATCACAGCCTATTACAAGTTCCATTTTGTTCCTTCTCTTTCTATCTGAATAGCTGCCCTGCTACAAGATCCTGTCTGATGTACTCCCGTTCAAAATCATTTTTTGTCCGTTCATCTCCCATGGAAGCACTCAGGAACAGATCATTTAACAGCTCATATCTGCTCTCTCCCGTTTCCGGTGCTGCTTCATTATTTTCCAGGCAACCACTCTCCGTCAGCTGCCAAGTGCTGTCTTTTTCTTCTGTCACATAATACTGCAGCTTTTCCCCAAAAAACAGGACAAAACGTTTCACATAATAGCCCTCACACACTTCTGAAAGCATTTTGATCTCGTACCGGTCCCCACCACCGTCTCCCAGATAGTGCAGTCTTACTTTAGTACCGGGTTCCGTCCGGTATTCCATGCACACCAGATCCGCATACAGATGAAGCTGCGGGATAAAACCGGAAAAGCTTCGGAAAAACGGTAAATACCCTCTTCTTTCCATGACCTGCTCTACCAGATCGCGGATCAGTTCTTCCTGTTTTTTTGTATATGCGGTCTCTTCCTTTGCCATATACTGCAAATAAGCAATCTTAGAAAGAAGACTGCACTGCTCTTCTGCCAGATACTGCTCCAGCACTGTGAATACTTCTGCCTGCGCCGGATGCTGTTTTACAAAATATTGGTATACTATATAATCCGTATATTGATGGGCAAGCCCGCTGTTTTTGCGATACTTTACATAGTAAGCATATGCTTCCTTTTGTCCGCCGCCGATTCCCTGTGTAAATATTGCTGCGAGCAGGATCCGTTCGGAAAGCTGCAGCACATCTGTGTCAAACCGGAGGGCGGCCTGCATGATCTCCTGCATCTGTCTGCTGCCGCCTTCATAATAACGACAGATATAAGCCAGCATCTCCTGTGTATATTTCCCTTTCCGGAAAGTATAAAGTGCCAACGCCAGCCAGCTTGCATCATAACTGTCATCTTTCTGTAAATGCCTTGTGATAAACTTTGCAAGCAGCTTTGGGGACACACCTTCAAATCCATAGGTAAGAAGTGCCTTTTCTACCTGCTCATCCATTTCACAATACAGCATATATTGCAGGATCTGTGCCCGTTGCTGCAAACTTGAAGTTGCCAGATCGCAGCTTTGCAAAAATGTCTCCAGTTTTTCCCGATCATCCCGCCTGTAATAAATTTCCATCAGCTTTTCCGCAAGCTGTTTTCGATATGTCGTTTCAATCTCATCCGATGCGACCAGACGGTTGCAGATCATAACAGTCTGATCCTCGTCATGCCTCTCACCGGCTTCCAGTGATTCTGCATATAACATCAATGGTGCGGCAGACACTTCTGCCTCCTGGCGCATAAAGATACGTTCCGCATTCATCAGCTTTTTATCTTCGTACAGACTGCTGTCCTGATAACGGTTTCCGTTTTCATCCTCTAAAAAAATCTCATAAGCATCCGTATAACAAGATACATAAGCGATCCCCTTTACAAGCGGTATCTGCTCTTCCTGCTTGAGCTTATCCTGTACACGGATCACACGACAGACATTCTCTGCTTTTGTGCTGATCCGATGGGTAAATGCCACCTGCAAAAGTGCCTTTTTCGCCGCCTGCAGCTTTTGCGGATCCTGAAATACATACCGGTAAATAGTTGCCAATGGCTCACTGATATTTCCCTTTTCCAGTTGTTCCCATGCAAAGCTTTCGATCTGCGGCTCATAATGCGGCATCAGATCCTGAAGCTGTTTCTGATTTTTTAGGATCAGGGCAAAAAGGGCTGCCTTCCGTTCCTCCGGCAGATCACACTGGAATGCAAAATATAAGAGAACATTTTTAGGCGGCAGCTGACCCGGCTCCGTTGCCATCATATAGTATTCGTATAAAGAAGTGATACGAAGATCCTTCTCCAGTGCACATGCATACCACTTGCCAAATCCTTTTGTTTTTCCGCTGCGGATCAGCAAGGTACACATTGCTTTCAATGTATCTTCTCTCTCGTACAGCCGGTAGCTTTTGGTCAACAGACAGTAAAGCGGTCTGTCCATTTCTTTTCTGCGCATTGCCAGATACGCTGTCCTTTCTGCAAGTGACTCCGTATAAACACCGTATTTGATCGCAAACCAAAGAATATGTATTTCAAAAGATTCCAGTTTCATCAGGCAGGAAGGACTTTTCTCCACCAGTGAAAACGCAGTCTGCAAAAGCGCCGGGCTGTCCGCTCCCCTATAAAAATGCGCTTCCAGTACAGAAAAGACGTCTCTGCTTTCCGCATCCGGCTGGATCCTGCTATACAGACAGGCAGGCAGGTAAGCCTCCGACCTTTCCTCCTGCAGCATTAAAAGTTCCTGTCCGGCTTCTTCTGCAGTATCTTCCTCCTGACAGATCTGGCCGCGCAAATATAAATATGCCGCATAAGGCACTGCATCGATCTCCCCGCGCAGATAGCTTTGCGCCACATGGTTCAATACCCATTTTGCTTCGTTTTCTCTTTGCTGCAGCCATAAGATCAGCACCTGATACAGGCGGTTTTCGAGACTCCTGCCATAACCGCTGTTCAGCTTTTCTGCAAGTTTCTCCGCCTCTTTCAGGATATCCGTTCTGTTTTGCGGCTGCATCCGATATGCCAGATACAGACGCATGAGCCTTGCAAGCAGTTTCCTGCGTTGTCTGTCCGCGGTCTGCTTCTCATTCTCCTGCTGCTTCTGCTTTGGAATCATGATATGTACCGTCACACTGCCACTGTCACTTGTAAAGGTAATACTGCCGTAATTATCCCCTTCGATAAAATACTCCGGTAAAATCGTGAAAGAAAATGCACAGATATCTTTCTCAAAATCTTCTTCCGTTAAATGCACCTTTTCCGGGCGGATAAATTTCCCCTTGGCTGTTACGGTAATATCCGTATAGCCCCAGCCTTTCCGGTGCAGCTCAATCTGCTCCTCTCCCTGTGCATTTCTGCCAAACAAAAGGTTGTCCTCGGCTACCTCATACACCATGGCACTTTTTTTATGGATTCCGATCAGGAATTCATCTACATTGTGAGCATTGCCCGGATATACGGATAATCCTCTGTACAAGTTGTAATACTGCCTGTCATGTCCCACAAAGAGACGCTGAAACTCTTCTGTATAAAAAAGGCGGACCGCCTGCGCGAAGTCAACTCTGGCAAGATTGGCAAAATGAAACAAATTCCGCATTTCCCCCAGTTCATCCGTCATCATCACAGGCTTTACCGTGATCTGATACGGTACCCTGTATTCACCGAAATTTGAAAGAATACTGAATTCGCCGCGGATCTCATCGCCTGCATTCAATCCTGTCGTATCGATGCAATACGGTAACTTTCCCTCTCTGCCTACAAAGCCCTGATCCAGGCACTGGACTCTGTAATGGCTTGAATAAAATACACAGGAAATTTCTTTCCCTTTCCGGGAACTGATCTGTATATGATCTTCCTGTTTTTCATTTTCTCCTACCGCGCCTGTCAATCTGTTTGGCGTAAACAGCAGAAGATCATCTTCCCATGCAAAGCCTGTCTTTTCCAGATTCAGATATTTTTCGATTCTGTTCACAGAAGCCCTTCCTTTCGATCGTGTTGTATTTCAGGCTCATTATACCATATAATAACCGCAAAAAACAGCGTCAAATGCACGCACTTATGCGGTGCATTTGACAACTGCCGATCAGAGCGCATCCGCATCCGTATCTGTCAGACCGGTTCCGCGATCCGCGTCACACCCACATAGATATTCGATATTTCATACCAGGTGGCATAATCCGTCACACCTGTCTTTGGCAGATCAAAAATGTTCTGGAAAGTACGGACCGCTTCCACCGTTTTGGGTCCATAGATACCATCTACATCGATCTTAGGAATCGCCGGATAGTTCTGAGCGATCCGGTTCAGCTGCCGCTGCAGCTGTCTTACCTTTTCCCCGGAAGAACCGATCGTCAGATCATATCCCGGCCAGGAATACGGGACACCGGCAATCGTTTCGGATGTATTGATATACATATCTTCCCCATAATAATAGCGGATGATCTCAATGGCAGAATAGCCTTCATCTCCCAGATACTTACTTCCCCATTGTTTCAGTCCGTTACAGGTTGTGCGTTTTCCGTCACAATAGGAAGTAAAAATCGGTTGTTTTACGCCCGGTCTGGATAAATAATTTGCAAAGATGGAATCCACAATTCTGTCTACATTTTCATAAATATTCCTGCCATAGATCCATTTCTGGTCAAATGCAGTGGAGCTTGTGATTGTGAAATCGTACCCCTTATTCCTGTACCACTCTGTAAAGACACGGTTTAAGGTAAACGACAGGATACAGAGCGTATTGGCGTAAATCGCCGCCTCCGGCCATGTCGCATAAATCTCGGAAGACACCACATTTTTAATGTAATCCTTATACTTCACATAATAGTTTGTTGCGCGACTGTCCGTCGGTGGTCCGTCATGTACCACAACGTATTCCGGGATCACAACTTTGGATAATACGATCTCTCCTGTTTCCGCCATCGGTTTGATCTCTTCCTCCGGGATCTTGGGCGGATATTCTCCATATAATGTATGATCCGGGATCACGATATCTTCTGTCTGCTGCATCTCTTCCGTCGGTTCCATTCTCACCTGCTGCAGCGCAGTTGCATCTGCCAGAAGTTCACTGCCTTCTATCGTTACCGGCTGATAACCGGGTGCTGTGATCTGCAGATTCAGTTCTGCATAAGGGCGGTTTGTCTGCTCTGCATCCAGGCTCCATTCCAGCGGCGGTGCAGGCAGAGAAACGGCTTCTGTCCGTCCGCTGTTGTCCGTTGTAATTTCCTCTACCACACTGTCCTCACCTGTATAAGAAATACTGATCCTTGCATTTTCAATCGGCAAAAGTCCGATCGTGCTTGTTACCTGCAGTGACAGATTCCCTCTGTCTACCATATCCTGCATGGGTCTTTCATTATTTTCGGGCATAAAAAAGCCTCTGCATTTTTTCTTATTTTATGCAAAGGCTTTCTTATCTGCTACATTATTCCAGATTCAGCTGATTCTTCATGATATGTGCACTGATAAAGTAGAATGCTGTCGTTGCGGCAGCTTCCACCAAAAGAACCACAAGCAGGAGTGTCAGTATCGTCTGCATCATCTTTTCATAGGAATAAGTGTCTATGGAAATAAAATTCACAAAAACCATTGAATAGGAAGATACCATCTGCAGAAGCATATAAAGTCCGATATAAATACCGATCGCCCCAAGCAGCCTCTGCTTCTTGAAAAGTTGTCCTATACTAATTGCCGCGTATCCCATAAAAACGTTCATAAACATAGATACAATTGCGATCAGTACAAAAAGGATGATAACCACTGCAACACTCGGAGTCCACGGGATTTCTGACAATCCCTCAAACATATCACTCCAAAAGTTCTTCTTATCTGCGGGATCAAGCATGCTGAAGAAAAAGCTGAAGATGGAAATTACCATGACCAGTCCGCCGATCAGCTGCCAGATCAGTGCAACAAATGTTTTTGACCAGATCAGTTCATGCTGTGTAACCGGAAGCGTATGCATCAGATAACCCTGATCCGTATAAAGATTCTTATAAAATCTGTTATAAAAGAAAAATACCGTTACCAGACTGAGGGCTGCTATCGATGCTATGTAAGCCATGACATACAAGGTCATTGTCAGTCTTATTACTGCATTCTCAGATGCAAAACTCCATGTATCACTCTGCATAACAACTGTTCCGATCAATGTCAGTCCGATTACGATCAGATTCATAAGCCCGACCAGACGCCAGCAGTCTTTCCATTCATGTACAAATAATTTCTTTAACATGCAAACACCTCCCTGAAATATGCATCAACCGTTTTACCCTGTTTTTCTCTGATCTCGTCCACAGAAGCCTGCAGAACAAGCTGACCGTTTTTGATAAAGATCACATCATCCAGAATACTCTCAATATCGGAGATCAGATGTGTACTGATGATCAGGGATGCTTCCGGATTATAATTATTCAAAATAGTCTTCATAATGTAATCTCTTGCTGCAGGGTCTACGCCTGCGATCGGTTCATCCAGAATATACAGATCCGCATCCCTGCTCATCACAAGAATCAGCTGGATCTTTTCCTTGGTACCTTTTGACAGCGTTTTTAACCTGTCGCCCGGCTGGATATTTAAAGATTGCAGCATCTCATACGCTCTGTCTGTTTTGAAATCCTCATAGAAATCAGCAAAAAAATCCACCAGATCTTCTACTGTTCTCTGTGCCTCCAGATATGTCCGTTCCGGCAGATAAGAAACATGCTTTTTTGTCTCTACGCCCGGCTCTGATCCTCCGATCAGCACCACACCGTCTGTCGGCTTCAAAAGCCCATTCATCATTTTGATCAGCGTTGTTTTACCACTTCCGTTTGGTCCAAGCAGCCCTACGATATGACCTCTTTCAATCGTCAGATTCAGGTCTGATACTGCCGGAGCCTTTCCTTTTACATAGCATTTTGTCAGATTCATGCATTGTACTAAAGCACTCATTACTCTTCCTCCCTCTTTTGCTCTACACTATTTTTGATCAGCAGAAATGACTGTTCCGGACCAAAGCCCAGCTCCCTCATATCCTGCAAAAATGCATCTATCTTTTCCTGTGCGATCGTTTCTCTTACCATACTGATCCTCTCCTCATCTTCCGTCACCATCCTGCCGCTTGTCCGCATTGTAATCAGAAGTCCACTGTTTTCCAGCTCCGCAAATGCTTTTTGCATTGTGTTAGGATTTACACCGGCTTCCAAAGCAAGATCTCTCACACTCGGCAGCTTACTGCCCGGCTGATAAAAACCTGCTATGATCCTGAGTTTGATCTTCTCCACAATTTGTGCATAGATTGGCCTGTCATTATCCAGTTTCCATGCCATATTGCATTCTCCTTTCTTTGTCTTATTGTACTATTGATATAATACAATCATACAATAATTTTCCGAATTGTCAAGAGGATATCAGATATTTTTTTACATAACGCAAAAGAACCTTTGGCGCAGGTGCCAAAGGTTCCTCATTTTTCTTTGTGTTTTATTTTCCAAAACAGACCGGTTTATTCGATTACCTTTAACCATCCTTCCGGTGCTTCGATTCTGCCCATCTGGATACCTGTCAGTGTGTCGTATAATTTTTGTGTAACAGGACCCATCTTTTCCATACCGCTTGGGAAGCAGATTTCTTTACCATGATCAACAATCTTACCAACCGGTGAGATAACTGCTGCTGTACCGCAAAGACCACATTCTGCGAAATCCTTTACTTCATCCAGATGGATTTCTCTTTCTTCTGCCTCTAATCCGAGATACTCTTTTGCAACATACATCAGAGAACGACGTGTGATAGATGGCAGGATGCTGTTTGACTTCGGTGTAACAACCTTGTTGTCTTTTGTCACGAAAATAAAGTTAGCACCGCCTGTCTCTTCTACTTTTGTTCTGGTAGCTGCATCAAGATACATATTTTCATCATAGCCTTCCTGATGTGCCGTTACGATCGCATGTAAGCTCATTGCATAGTTAAGACCTGCTTTGATATGACCTGTACCATGTGGTGCTGCACGGTCGAAATCACTTATCTTAATTGTCAGAGGCTTTACACCGCCCTTAAAATAAGGTCCAACAGGAGTTGTTAATATTCTGAACTGATATTCATCAGCAGGTTTTACACCGATAACCGGGTTACTGCCGAACATATATGGACGGACATAAAGCGTTGCACCTGATCCGTAAGGCGGTACATATGCTTCATTTGCCTTTACTGTCTTTACAATTGCTTCTACGAATTTATCTTCCGGATATACAGGCATTTCCAATCTTCTTGCGGAATCTGCCATACGGGCTGCGTTTAAGTCAGGACGGAATGTAACGATCCTTCCATCTTCTGTCGTATAAGCCTTCATACCTTCAAATACTGTCTGTGCATACTGCAGAACACCTGCACACTCATTCAGCACGATATTGGGATCCTCTGTTAATGTACCTTCATCCCATGCACCGTCTTTAAAGTTTGCCACAAATCTCTTGTCTGTCTGTACATAACCGAATCCGAGATTTGACCAATCGATATTTTTCTTTTCCATAAGTACGCTTCCTTTCCTCTGCAGTCACCACACGGCACTGCCATGGCGATATCTCCGCCCTTTACCAATACAGTTTACCACTGCTTTTTTTATACTGTCAACCATTTCAGATAGAACACTATTTTATATAGAACATAGCCCCGTGTTATGATATAATAAGCACATAGAAAAACAAGCACCGCTTCGCGGTATTTGTTTTTCTGTGCTTATTAACGAGTGAACCGTCTGCGCAGCAGACAACAGAGTGCGTAGCACAGGGTTCACGAGTCCTATCACATATCCTGCATAGCAGGATGTAAAGCGCGCAGCGCGGATTCGTGAGCTTTGTGCTTATTAACGAGCAAGCCGTCTGCGCAGCAGACAATAGAGTGCGTAGCACGGGGTTCACGAGTCCTATCACATATCCTGCATAGCAGGATGTAAAGCGCGCAGCGCGGATTCGTGAGCTTTGTGCTTATTAACGAGCAAGCCGTCTGCGCAGCAGACAATAGAGTGCGTAGCACGGGGTTCACGAGTCCTGTCACATATCCTGCATAGCAGGATGTAAAGCGCGCAGCTTACATAAATGGGGGATCAACATGAAAAAACTATGGAATAAATTTGTAAAGATAATGGAAAAAGAGGTCGCAGTAAGTGCTGAATCCAACAATTTGGCTGTTCTGGTACGTTATCTTTCCTGCATCAGCATTCTTCATTATATATTGCTGACGATCATACTCGCTTATACAGGATATATTTACAGCTGCCTCGGAGTCGTATTTTGCATTGGTCTGATCCTTGCTGCCATGGTCTGCACTTATGAAGCACGCATCAAGCTTGGTACACTGCTTTATATCTTCTCTGTTCTGGCAGTACTCACCCTGCTGACAATCCGTGTCGGCTGGAAATATTTCTTTGCACCTACGGCTTTTATTACGATCATGGTATATTTTTTCAGTTTAAATATCCCCATCCGGAAAAAGATCCGGTACGCTCTTTTTATGGCGGTTTATCTGAATGCACTTGCTATTTCAAAAGGGAAATTACCGCTGCTGGCTGAGATCAGCGGTCATGCTGCACTGTTCGTTCTGATCCTCAACATCTGTTTCTCTACACTTGCTTTTTCTTATGTGGCATATGCATATTATCAGAAATTCATGGCATCCGAAGCCAAGATCCTGCAATACAACAAAAAGCTGGAGCAGATGGCATCTACAGATACGCTGACTTCCCTCTGGAACAGACGTGCTATGACACAGCACCTTTCCACGCTTTCCCAGCAGTATGTCAAGCATCATATGAACTTCTGCGTGGCAATTCTGGATATCGACTTTTTCAAGCATGTCAATGACGAACACGGACATGGCATGGGCGATTATGTCCTCAAGTCCCTTTCTTATATGTTAAAAAGCAATATGGATGGAAAAGGACAGGTTGCAAGATGGGGTGGTGAAGAATTTCTGCTGACTTTTGAAAACACAGATCTGGATCGCGCATATAAGCTGCTCGATCAGATCAGAACCCGTATTGCCGAACAGGAATTTACTTTCAAAGATGTGAGTCTGCACCTGACAATAACAGGTGGCATCGAAGAATACAGTATGACCGAATCCATCGATGCCATCATTACACGTGCTGATGAAAAATTATACCGAGGCAAGACCTCCGGCAGAAACCAGATTGTTGCTTAATGCTTTCTTTCGTACTTTGTAAAAGTGTACTCCAGATCAAAATAAGTCTGTTCGTCACTTGTTTCCGTCATTTCCCACTCCGGCATTTCATCCAGATTCGGGAAAAAGCTGTCTGCTTCATAAGCGTGATCAATCTTCGTGATAAAGGCTTCATCACAATAAGGCAGAAGCTGGCGGTAAACGCTTTCCCCGCCAATACAATACACATCTGTATCATATTTTTTACTTTCTTCTATGGCTTCTTCAATACTGTGTACCACAACTGCACCTTTTACCTGATAAGCCGGATCTTTTGTGATCACGATATTATTTCTGCCCGCAAGCGGCTGAGCCTGCGGAAAGCTTTCCAGTGTCTTTCTTCCCATAATGATCGTCTTTCCCATCGTTTCACTGCGGAAAAACTTCATATCACTCGGAATGTGTACCAGAAGGGCATTTCTCAATCCGATCCCCCAGTTGCTGTCTACTGCTACGATTAATTTCATGTTGCTCCTCTTTTCGTTTCTTTTTTGCTTCGAAAGTGCTTGTTTTTCTTTTTGGCTGTCCTTATCTCATACTCGCAAACCCGCGCCTGCGGCGCTTCTCCGTCTGCTTCGCAGACAGTTTGCTCGTTAAGAGCACAAGAAAAACAAATACCTGCTTCGCAGGTGCTTGTTTTTCTTTTTGTGCTCTTAGATGGCGATCGGTATATCGGCGATCTGCGGACCGGTCTCGTATCCTTCCAGACTGACATCATTTCTGGTGAACTGATAAAAATCATGAATATCCGGATTCAGATGGAACTTCGGTGCTGCAAAACCCTCCCTAGAGATCAGTTCTTTGATCAGCGGTACATGCCTGTCATAAATATGTGCATCTGCGATCACATGCACAAGCTCTCCCACCTTCATATCACATACCTGCGCCAGCATATGCATAAGCACCGCATACTGCACGACATTCCAGTTGTTCGCCGCAAGCACATCCTGGGAACGTTGGTTTAATATCGCGTTCAATGTCAGCTTGTCATCGCCCGGCTTCTGTGTCACGTTAAAAGTCATGCTGTATGCACATGGATACAGGTTCATTTCATGCAAATCCTGATGTACATAAATGTTGGTCATGATACGTCTGCTGAATGGGTTGTTTTTCAGATCATAGATTACTCTGTCCACCTGATCCATCATGCCTTCTTTATACTGATGTCTGACACCCATCTGGTAGCCATATGCCTTTCCGATAGAACCGTTTTCATCGGCCCATTCATCCCAGACATGGCTGTGAAGATCATGGATATTGTTTGATTTCTTCTGCCAGATCCAGAGCATCTCATCTGTAGCACTTTTCAGTGCAGTCCGGCGCAATGTCATAATGGGAAATTCCTCCGACAGATCATAACGATTTACCACGCCAAACTTTTTGATCGTATAGGCACTTGTTCCGTCTTCCCAGTGCGGTCTTACTTTTTCCCCTTCCGTACTCGTTCCATTTGTCAAAATATCCTGACACATATCAATAAATATCTTATCTGCTTTTGTCATGCTGCCAATTCTCTTTCTTTTATTTTATCTGTCCCATTTATCACACAGCGCATTGATCTGATCCGTGAATTTTGCCAGATCTTTATTGGTTCCGCCCTCATTATGCTGGATAACTGCCAGAAGTCTCTGTCCTGCTGCAAGCAGTCTGCTAAATACATCGGATGCAATCTTACGTTTCTTAACCGGAATACCTTCTGCCTCGTAGGTAATATCACCAGTCATAAGATCTACTTCTGTTCCGCTGTACGGAGCATACGTGCTATAACCGTATTCGTGCTTCAGACACTGGGCAAATGCAGTACAGACTGCATCTTCACCATGTACGATAAACACTCTGTCCGGCTTCTTTTCAAACTTCTGGAGCCAGCCGATCAGACCGTTTTTATCCGCATGGCCTGACAGACCTTCCAGCTTTTTGATACTTGCCCGGATCTCAATGGGCTCACCAAACAGCTTAACTTCCTTTTTGCCATCCACAATACTGCGTCCCAGTGTTCCGATCGCCTGATACCCCACAAACAGGATCGTACACTCCGGCCTCCACAGATTATGCTTTAAATGATGACGGATACGACCTGCCTCACACATACCGGAAGCGGAAATAATAACCTTCGGTGTATCTTCAAAGTTAATTGCTTTTGACTCTTCACTTGTAATGGAAAGACGAAGTCCCGGAAAACTGATCGGGTTAATTCCCTGCTTTACAAGTGCCATAGCCTCTTCATCAAAGCAGCTATATATATTTTTCTGGAAGATTCCGGTTGCTTCTACCGCCAGCGGACTGTCGACATAAACCGGAAAATCAGGATAGCCTTCTACCATCCCTTCTGTCTTTATCTTCCGCAGGAAGTACAGCATTTCCTGTGTTCTGCCGACTGCAAAAGACGGAATGACCACATTACCGCCTTTGTCAAAAGTTTCTTTTAAGATCTTAACAAGTTCCCCAACATAATCAGGCTTCTCTTTTGTATGTAACCGGTCACCGTAAGTCGATTCCATAACGACATAATCTGCATCCTTCGTCGGCTTCGGATCCTTGATCAGCGGCTGATCTGTATTGCCGATATCACCGGAAAATACGATCTTCTTGGAAATACCGTTTTCTGTGATCCAGACTTCAATACTGGAAGAACCGAGCAGATGTCCGATATCCGTAAAACGGATCTGAATGCCCGGACATATTGTGATCATTGTATCATAATGGCACGGAACGATCTGCCGGATCGCACCATCCGCATCTTCCATTTTGTAGATCGGCTCTACCGCTTCCATATTGGCGGAACGCTTTGCCTTTCTGTTTTTCCACTCTGCTTCCTGCATCTGTATATGCGCACAGTCACGAAGCATGATGCTGCAAAGATCCGCTGTCGCATCCGTCATAAAGATCTGTCCCCTGAAGCCTCTTGCATACAAAAGCGGCAGCATACCGGAATGATCCACATGTGCATGGGTCAGAAGCACATAATCGATCAGCGATTCCTGTACCGGAAGATCTACGTTTTCAAATACATTTTCTCCCTGCTCCATACCGTAATCAACAAGAATATGCTTACCACACGCTTCGAGATAATGACAGCTTCCCGTCACCTCATGATCTGCCCCAATAAATTTCAGTTTCATGCCTATTCCTCCCTTAATTTGTAATGTATAATGTGTACCCCGTTCCATTATCTTATCACGATCCGCAGTGCATACAAAAGAAGCAGATGCACCGGATAAAACAGATAAAAGAACCATTTATTTCCATTTCCCTTTTTGCCATTATAAAAATAGATACAGATAAATGCCGGGAAGCACAGGCACTCCCACATCATACTGATATAGCCAACTACGCATGCCCTGACTCTGTCGGATCTGAACACATAAAAGATCAGTATCAGCAAGATCCCCATTCCACTGTAATCTGTTTTCAGGAAATAAGCTGCCCATATTGCCGCAATCCCGATCAGAACGGAAAGTGACAGCTTCAGTGGCATATCCCAGCCCTGCTTCTCCATAACACATTTGATGAGTGCTGTCGCCAACAATCCCAGAAACAATGTAAAAAACACATTCTGTGCTCCAAACTCCAAAATTCTGTCAGACAGTGCCAGATCAAATGGGATCTCCGAAACCAGTGCAAACGCAAACAACCTCAGCAGATAGCGCTTTACATCATGCGTATGATATAATCCCTCCACCAGCACAAAACAGAAAATAGGAAATGCCGTCCGTCCGATCCCGCGCATCACCTGATACAGAATATCCGCCTGTGCAAAACAGGCCGTTCCCGCATAAAAAGATGTAAAAACAATAAAAAAAGCTGCCCCGAAATGATCGATCAACATTGTAATGATTGCAATATACTTCAATGTGCTGCCTGATAATCCATGTTCTTTTCCCGACAATTTCTGTGGCACGGCTTGATTCCTTCTCTTCTTTTAAACATCTGTCTTTCATACTTATACCTGTCTTACAGGATTCAGAACCATCTGTTCTGAATTGTCATCTCTATTTTAACATACTCCATCTGATTTATAAAGCGGAACCACCTGACGGAGTACTATCAAATGTCACAAATTTGTTTTTGTATTTTCTACATAATTTTTTCGAGAAATCATATCATTTTTTGTACATATTTGCTATAATCTTCTTATCACGCTGATAGATTTTTCTATCAGCCTTTCATACGCATGCAGCCGATGAAATTCGTAAACTTATATATCAGGAGGACAAAACACATGAAAAAATTAACCGATTTTGCAAACATAGCACAATTACAGACCTACATCAAAGACTGGAACAGTCTGACAGGTCTTTCCGCTGCCATTACCGATCTGGACGGCAACTGTCTGACAACTGCGATTCCGGAATCCTGCAGTACTTACCATGCAGAAGATGCCTTAACAGAGCTTACCCTGGGAGAAGAATCCATCGGTTCCATGCTCTATGGCACTCCGGCAGATTATACGGATGATCCTTCAGCATCTGTCCAGATTCTTCACTCCCTGCTTACTCTGGCGATCAACAACCAGTATGAAACTTCTCAGTTAAATACCAGACTCCAGACCTACAAAGACAGTATTACTACTCTCTCTTCTCTGATCAATGCGATCATTGAAAAATCACATGCTCTGGATAAGATCGAATCCAAACAGCGTATGCTTGCACTGAACGCTTCCATTGAAGCAGCCAGAGCCGGCGAAGCAGGTAAGGGTTTTGCAGTTGTAGCGGATGAAGTCGGTAAACTGGCAAGTGTATCCGATGAGATCAACACCGCTATCAAGGATACGATGACAGATATGGCAGATCTCGTAGAAAAGATTTCCGCACCGGAGCATCCGGTTATCTGACCAATCGGTTATTTACCATAATAAATGCACAGACAGCGAATGATATGTGTCATTCGCTGTTTTTCTTTCCTTGTACATCTGTTTTCTATTTCGATCTTTCTACTCCATATCTGCGATCTTCAATACACTTCCACGTTGTCTCACGCTCAGGCTTCATAACTTTCAGATCGACTCTTTTCCATTCCATTTCACTGTCTCTCCTTTTCTATCCTGTTCCTACAGCTTACTTTCATAGCAGAAAAACGGCTGTCCGAACATCTCACATTCTCCAACCACAGGAAATTGAAACACTGCATAAGATCTCAGTGCTTTCTTATTCTCCTTGTTGACCAGAAAGTGTACGCTTTGATAGCCGCGTTTTTTCAGCTCCTGCATGCCATATTTCAGCATTTCTCTTGCCATCCCTTTATTTTGCAAAGACGGATGCACCGCAAGCCTTGCCAGTTCACCGCCCGGCTGCAGGTCAGCTCGCCAGCAGGTGAGATTTTTGACCGCCTCATCTTCATCGATCGAAATAGATGCTACGATTTCACCATTCTCATCTTTCATCACAAAAAGGGCATCTCTTGCCAAGTCAAATTCTATCTCCTTCATGCCCGGATAATGATCGTCCCATGCACAATATTCTCTGCCAAGCTGCATCTGATATAATGCCAGCACTTTTTCTTTATCCGTCACATCAGCCTGTTCAATCCTATACTGAGCCCGATGACATTCCACTCCCTGCTCCTCTTTATGCACAAATCGTTCTGTATCCAGATTCGCTTTTGCACTGATCTCTGTTACAGTCAGCTTCAATACCGCAGTCCTTGGCAGCGCACTTTCATTATATGCAAAATGCTTTGTTTCTTCGTGCCTTGCCATGATCACTTCATCGACTGCCCTTTTTTTATCTTCTCCCTCTAAAAAAGTTACCGTTGCCTTTCCCATCACTGACAGATACCGCATGGTAACATCTTTCATTTCCGTAATGCAGTCCATATAAAGCGGCTTGTCCATTTCAAAGCTGCATACTGGATTTTGTGTGAGCAGCTCGTATCTTCTGCCTGCCATTGCCCCATGGACATACAGATAAAGCTGCTCTCCCTTTACTTCGTAAGCGAAATTCATTGGCACAATATAAGGGTAATCTCCGTCCGAAAGCCCCAAACGCACGATCTCACACTGCTCTACGATTTTCATAATCTCCGAAAAACCGGTCACTTCTCTGTCTTTTCTTCTCATTGCCGCCTCCTTATAGCTGTTTCATCAGGTTCTATTCGTCCTCTGATCCAGCCTAAAACCTCCCTGCTGTTCGTTTGTTTGTAGAATTTAAGTAGTGAAGTTTCTTAGAATATTTCAGATAAATAGAAAAAGGATATCCTTATGAGATATCCTTTTCGCGCAAAAAATAAGAGCGCGAGACGGGACTCGAACCCGCGGCCTCGACCTTGGCAAGGTCGCGCTCCACCAACTGAGCCACTCGCGCATGTTGCCCTGCTTTTCAGCGGGCAAGATATATAATACATAATTCTTCCTGTCTTGTCAACTGTTTTTCCAGACATTTTCAAACTTTTTCAAACTTTTATACTGTAACCATTCAACCTCACTCGAAAAACCGCGTCCTACAATAGATCTCTATATTACCTTTTTGACTCAGACAACTCCTCTGTTTCCATCCGGAGCATCCATCCTTCACGCTTAATATCCCGCTACCTTAGAGGCAAATTTCACCTTATAGATCCTTGTCAGTGACTGATCGATCCTCTCTTCTGTCAACTGTCCCTTCTTAACTGCATCCAGAATTCCATTATAAGACTTTGCGAAATTTTTTGTAGAAAGGATCATATCCGCACCTGCCTCGATCGCACCTACTGCCGCTTCTGCATACGTGTATTTCTGATAGATACAGGATTTGTCCATATAATCCGTAATAACAATACCGTCATAGCCCCATTCTTCTCTGACAATATCCGTAATGATCTCCGGCGAAAGAGAAGCCGGCCGCTTATCGCCTCTGATCTTAGGCAGACTGACATGGGATATCATTAAAAATTTAGCGCCCGCGTCAATTGCTTCCTGATATGGTGCATATTCCTCTTTCAGTTCGTCTCTCGTTCGCTGCGAAATGATCTGACCACCGTTTCCTTCCTGCGTTGCATCTCCATATCCCGGAAAATATTTTACACCGGCAAATATACTCTGATCTGTCAGACCTTTTACTACATTTCGTGCAAGCTCCGCATTTGTTGCCGCATCTTTGCCAAATCCTTTTTGCTCTGCAATACTGCCATCTTTTAAAGAAACATCTGCAAGAGGTGCAAAATCTACGTTAAATCCAAACTGTTTTAACTCACTGCCCAGAGAAATACCTGCACTGTATGCACCTGTATTTCCCAATGACTCTGCTATCTCCTTTTGTGAAGCGATCACATTTTCCGAAATACCGGATGTAATAAACGGGCTGTCTTCTCCGCCTTCATCACTGATACCGATAAACAGGGAATTTTGTGTAAATACCTGCAGGTTGGAAACCATTTCCGATAACCCCTCTGCACTTGCTATATTACCTTCCTTCAGAACAATACCTCCGACCGGATACTGATTCAGCTTCTCACTGATGCTGCTGCCCACCTCTGTAACAGGTGTTTCAATTCCAAGCAGCTGCTCCGGTGTCACAAAGAAAAGTGCTGCAGCTTTCTGTTCTATGGACATTCCTGCGATCTGTGAAGCTACCATTTCCTCCAGAACCGCCTCTGCATCCTCCTGATTTGCCGCATCAGTCTGGTCAGATGCCGTTTCGTCCGAACTGTCTGTATCTGTCACATCATCCTGTGTAACATCTGCTTCTTCCGGTGCAGCTGCAGGCTCAGCTTCTGCCGTTTCCGCTTCTTCTGCCTTCTGCGCTGCCAACTCTTCCTCTTTCTTTGCTTCAGCCAATGCTGCGGCCGTTTCCCTTTCTGCTGCCTGCTGTTCCAGCATAGCCTGCTTTGCCGCCTCCTGCTTCTGTGCATGATTAGAAGAAATGGTATGTACAAGCGCTGCGATTCCTATGCAAAGTACCAGACAGACTACTGCTGTAATTCCACCCAATACCAGCAATGCGCGTTTTCTTTCTTTTTGTCTTCTTTTCTTTCTGATCTCTTCCCGACTCAATCCACCAGATTCAAATTCCACTGTACAAACCTCCCATCCGGAACTGATAAGATATATGTATTGTTTATCTTATCACAAAAGCTTAGCGGGTATCAATCCTTTTCGACTGATACCCGCTAAATAACTGCCTGATCCATTGGATCTACCTCCGTATTCTGTTGTAACTCTTTCCATTTTCCTTTGTACTGATTGTACTGCAGCAGGTTGATCTCACTTTATCATTTGTCCGTTGCTGCCTCTCTTACTGTACTCGATTACGACTTCTTTTCTTCCTGTACAAATCAGATAAATTATTTTATCTTTTGTACTTTACTTATGTTTCTGGTGGATTGTACCTCTCTTTCTATAGATTTTGTAGCATCTATGTGAATTTCTTTTGTATGATTTAATTATATATACCGCGCATCATTTTGTCAACACATTTTTACATTTTTCTTTATATTTTTTTATTTTTCATCTATATTTTCTTTTTTCATTGTCTATTATTTGTTTTTTATTTTACTTTTGTTTAATTCGTTAATAATCAGTTTATTTTCAGTCTTTTTCGAGGCAAATCCTATTTTGTTTTTACACATTTCTGTATATAATGCTGGTACACCATTATAAAAATTGGTAAAATGATGTCAGAGCTAAAAGCCCGGCTTTGATGCCTGCGGATTGTTCCGTGCTACGCACTCCTACAGTTCGCATTATACCATTTTAAAAAAGAAAGGAGCATCTTTATGTCATTTGTAACTGATGCTTTTGCATTGAAGGCAAAAAGTATTATAAAAAATCTGGAGAAAAGAAATATGGAGGGATTCTACTGCGAAAACAGTCAGGCACTTCTTGATACAATCCTTCCGATGATTGAAAACAATTCTTCCATTGCATGGGGAGGATCTCAGACGCTGAACGAATGTGGACTTATGGATGCGTTGCAGCAGTCAGGCAGTTATACAATGATCGACCGTACAACTGCCAAATCACCGGAAGAAGCCCGGCAGATTTTGGCGAAATCCGTTCTGGCTGATTATTATCTGATGAGCACAAATGCAATCACCTTAGATGGCGAGCTGATCAATATTGATGGTAATGGTAATCGTGTTGCCTGCCTGATCCAGGGACCGAAACAGGTATTTATCATTGCAGGCATGAATAAAGTTGTTACAGATATCGGTACCGGTCTTTCCCGTGTACAAAATATCGCCACCCCGCCAAATACACTTCGTCTCAATAAAAAAACGCCCTGCACCATTACAGGCAGCTGCGCAAACTGTCTTTCACCGGACTGTATCTGCAACCAGATCGTTATCACCAGAAGAAGCGGTCATGTCGATCGCATCAAGGTCTTTTTAGTTGGAGAAAATTTAGGATTTTAAACAGGATCTACATACAATCAGGACAAATCCGTTGTCCTCTTGAAAAGTGTCATGCGAAATGATTATCTCCCCCCTAATGTTTTCAGACGTGCCAGCAGACTTTTAGATATGTAAAGAAAACCCTGATTATCTTTAGATGTGTTTGAAAAATTACCGAACCGGCGAGAATTCAGACTTCGAAGACTGGAGACCACATGATTCATCCTGAAAGATGTATTTCTATGAAAACAAGTCAAGCGATCCGCTTGCCCTAGGTCAGTATAACGGAGAATGTGCTAAAATGCAACAATTTCTTTGCATTTTGGCACATTTTGCACACTTCTTTACTAAGGTTTTCATGTAATTCCCGTTTTTTATCCCCAGCAGCTTCTTTGCCTCTGCTTTTGTCATCTTTTGAGGCGCCATAAGTTTCTTATTTCTGAGCACGAAACAGAAATGCCATACAGCCGCAGTCACGCTTGCCTACTGCATGGCATTTCTGTTTTTCAGGTCTCTTTGCCAACGCAAAATATGGATGTTGGCAGTATATGCCGCGAAAAGTACCTGACATCTTATGACATTCATAAATATGTATCCAATCTATCTCTCTTGGTCAAATCCCTGCTCTTATTTAGTTACAAGCATGGATTATCTAAAAGACGAACAAACATGCCACGCAAATATGCAGCATCATAAAGATATGGTTTGCCGAAAGCAGATAGCTTTCAAAAAGAAAATATGCTTTGTAACAACTTTATCATTGTTGCAAAGCATTGACAATTACTTCATAGTATATTATTTATTTCATTACTCAATATTTCCAAGTACAATTTGATTTCAATTTAATCAAGAAGCGGTCAATCATTAATTGATTGACCGCCACCTCGCGCCATTGCAATTTTATAGCCTATTAATCACAATTATACTTTACCAGCTTTAGGCAAATTTAATCCAGTTTAAAGGCAACATCCTCAGCTGCAATAGCCATACCATTATTATCCACTATGCTTCTAATAATTCCTTGAGAGTCCTTTGCAGGAACAATACTCAATGTATAAGTGGAATCTACAGGAAGTGTTTCCTTTAATTCAATTAATATTGTATCTGCAGAATATGAAACAGATTTAACTGCAGCAACAACAATACCATTTGAATTTTTTATTACAATCTGGTCATTTACAGCAACAGTCTTAAGCGAAATCTGCCTGCTTGCTTTAACAACAATTGTTTTATTATCAGAATTATAATTAATACCGTTTTCAACAATTCCAAAAGGTTCTTCTTCATCTGTATAATACAAATCAATTGATGTTTCTTTACCACCCTTCACTTTAACAGTCATTGTTTGCGAAGTTACATTTTCAGGTACATAAACCTTTAATGCAATCATTCCCTTACTATCTGCAAGCTGTTGATCATCTACATAAGCATAGCCACCACTGGTCTCAACCGATTCCAGTTCCGCATTCACACGAGGATTTCCCTTTGAATCCGTAACCTTAACATACACATAAGAGAAGCCATCACTCTTAGGCACACTTACACCATTGGCTGCAATAAGCTCGGTATTAACAACATTGTCATTAATCCAATTAATTACATGAGCCATCTGTGGTGCTGTCTCAATAGATCCCACACCTGCATTTTTAGCAGTAACTTTCTCACCTTCATTATTATAGAAAACAAATTCTACATTTGACAGATTATTGGCATTGTTAAGTTTCAATGTAGCATGTATTGTTGTTGCATCTGCCTCATTTTCCATACTGCTTTTTGTGTTACTACACTGCAAAGTTGCTACATCTTTACCATTTTCATCTTTTTTAGAACTTAACGTTGCATTGCTATTTCCTGTAATACTATACAAAACCGGAATATTCGTAACATCAATAAACTCATTTGTCGTCCTGTTTTTCCCCGGATTGCAATCAAATATCTGAGTATTTTTTGCAACTGGCAAGAACTGGACATTCCATACATCATCTCCTATTTCAAAATCAGATGCATAACCATATGTTGTTTCCTTAAGTCCAAAGTTAGTTTCCCATTCATTTTTCGCTTCACTTGCAAAAGCGAGTCCCAAATCAATCCAATAAAGATTTGCATATTTAGGATTTTTACTTGTAGATACTCCTAAATTTTCATCAGCAATTGTGACATCTACTTTATATCCCTGTTCAACAGCATCAAACCTTATCATTTCAACATAAGAATCTAATTCTGTTGCCTTGATAGAATAGCTATACATTCCTTCATCATCTGTTTTGACAGTATCTAAAATCTTCAATCCATCTGACTTATCCTCATAAGAAATCTGAATCTCTCCTGTTTCCGGAATTCCAGTTGAATCTAACAGTTTTAAATCTACTTTAATACTCTGTCCTTTGATAGCATAAAAATCTTCTGATTCAATTTTTTCTGCTTCTTCAGGAAGCGTTGCCCACTCAATTGCCGTATATAATACAGAACTATTACCCAGTTCAACACCTTTAATGTTAAGATTAGCTTTAAGATAGGTTGTTCCAACGCTGTTCGAATCAACTCTTACAATATTGCCGTCCTGTTCAATAATACTGCCGACATTTTTTTCTGCCTCTTCTTTCGTAATCTTAACTCTATAATTTGTATTGCCAACAACCGATGAATCTCCTGCATCATTTAATTGTGTTGGTATAGAATAATAATCTGCATGTTGACTTGCATTATTTGTAACAGTAATAATAGCATTTCCTACATATGGATATGCCGGATATTTCATAGAATACGTAAAACCATCTTTTTCGTATCCTTTATCTGTAGGAAGATATGGACTAATCTTATCATAGCTGGACTCTGATACATACTTTATAGTATCTTTTCCAATAATTGACCAGTCAATTACATTACTCATAGGCGTCCATTCATAATAGTCCTGTCCGCTTAAGTCTTTCACCCTTGTAATATCAATTGATTCCAGCGCACACCCTTGATTATTAGAATTTACCTGCCCTTTAGAAACTACATATAATGTCATTACTGCACTTGTTTCATTATTGATATTCGTAATTGAAATTGTGCTTTTTTCTAATGAGTTTTTATCCGGTTCATAATTTTCATTGGCATAAGTCTTTCCATTTTCATCCTTTACATCCACATGTAATAATGTAAACTTTGATAATGCAATTTTACTAAAGTTCAATCCTATACTACTTGTACCCGTTGGAATTACTTGTTGAATAACTGTTGTAGTGGCATTTGAATCAGGATTATATAAGGTTGTTACGCCTGTTTCTTTGTCTATTTTTTTATTTTCTGTGTCTTCGTCCGATATTTCATAATATGGCATATAAAATGTTGGAATAGAAGAAAATTCAACACTATGATCTCTGCTCTCATCGCTATACTGCTGACTTGTTACATAATCGATATTTATCTTGCCTTTTTTTACATTATAATATCCATTATTTCTCCAGGAAGCATTCGTAGAAGGCTCAAGATCTGATAATAATTCAACATTATCTACAAGGATTGTACCAAAACCAATACTTGTTGTTTCATACTCAACATTATTTGCAACTGCCGAAGACACTGTTGCTTTAAAGCTCTGTAACAAAACATCATCTTCGCTTTTGTTTTCATCTCTTGTAGATTCAACTATAAATTCAATTTCACCTTTATCATTTGTTTCACCGGAAATTTTATTACTGTTTTGTCCTAAAGTAATCGCATTCTGACTACCTTTAACACGTACCTTGAATAAACTTAAATCTTCATTTCCACTGATTGGATCTAATTTCATTTCTACGGTTTCATTCGAAGCCTTCTGCTGACCACTTGTTACCACAGCCCTTACTGTAAGACTTGAACCAAGTACTGTCGTGCGATCCCTATAAGTATTTCCGTCTTTATCTTTTAATGCACCTTCTACAGATAACTTAATTCCATCTACCGCAACTTCATTCTGTGTAACATTCACGGTACATGTAGCAACTTTTCCAGAACCATCCATAGAGGTTGCTGTAATGGTAGTTGTTCCTTTCGCAACGCCTTCAATGCTACAGCTTGTACCATTTGCTATTACTTTTGCGATATTTTCATCCTGGCTTTTCCACTCAATCGCCTTATTTGAAGCGTTTGCTGGTAAAACAGTCGCCTTAACAGGCACTGTTCTTCCCTCTTTTAAGTCTTTCACTTCAGTAAGATCAAGAGAGATGCTTTCTACAGGAATTGCCTTTACTTCGATCTCTGTAGATACAGATTTTCCATTTGCTGTAGCTGTAATAGTTGCTTTACCGACACCAATTCCCAAAACAGTTCCATCCTGTGCAACTGTTGCTACAGTCTCATTACTAGATGAATATTTTATTTCCGCATTTGAAGGTACAACAACTGCAGTAACCTTCGCTGTTTCAGAAATATTAATGACTGTTTTATCAAGTACAATATTGATGCTTGTATTTACAGTATCAATATCAGCCTGTGTTACCGTTACTGTATAACTGACATCATTGCCACTTGCATCCTTACCTGTAATGGTCACTGTACCAGCCTTTGTTCCTGCTGTGACCTTACCTGTTGCATCTACTGTTGCAATGGAAGGATCAGATGATACTGCATTTGTAATTGGTAACCGCACAGATCCATTTACCATTGCCGGTGCGGACTGTGGAGTTGGCGCTACACTCGGCTGTGGTGCCGGTGCCTGACTTGGTGCTGGAGAATTACTCGGTTGTGGAGATGGAGTGTCTTCTGTTTTGCCGCCGGTTACTTTTACTTTTACCCATGTGGTCTTTTTCTTTTTGTTCTTTCCGGTAACAGTTACCTTAATCTTCGTAGTACCTGCTGCCTTTGCTTTGATTTTACCGCTCTTTGAAACGGTTGCTACCTTCTTATTTCCTGATACGTATTTAATTGATTTCTTTGCTTTGCTTGGCTTAACGACTACTTTGATTTTAGACGATTTACCTACAGCAAGCTTGATTGTCTTTTTTGTGACATTCTTTTTTCCCTGCTTGATCACTACCTTTTTGACTGCGGTAGGTGCTGCCTGTGCGGTAACAGTTGTCATTGGAATAGCTGTTAACACCATTGCAATAGCAAGCACACTGATCAGCATTCTTTTTAAAATGCTTGTCTTTTTCATGTTTTCTCCTTTCCTTTTTCACATTTGGATACAGATCCACTCCAGCCGGATCTGTGCAGGCAGTCTCCCTCCACCTGCTTACCATTTCTATGGTATTTATGCATAAAAATAGCATGTTATACAGTCGAACCGTATCCATGCTGTTTTTATCATTAAGCCGAACCAGCCTGACAGCTTATGTGCATCTGGTCTGTACCTAATTTCCTATATAATACACTTCTCATATGTTATCCCCCACATATTTGACTATCCCTGAATAAAAATCCCACATTTTGGATTTGCTAATCCATGCCGTAAGTATAACATATGATTGCTTTAATTGCTGTAACATGGCAAAAATAACATCTTTTTGGCAAAAAAACATCACGATATTCTCGTGATGTTTTTTCGTGTCATATTTTGCATATTTTACGGCAAATAATGCATATTATTAATCATTTCTTATAATAACGGATATTTCTCTGTTAATTTCTTTACGATTGCTGCAGCTTCCGGTACTTTCTCCTCGCCGCCTTTGATCACAAGTGCGATTGCTTCTGCGATCTGATCCATATCCTCTGTATTCATGCCACGGGATGTTACGGCAGGTGTTCCTAAACGGATACCGCTTGTGACAAACGGAGACTGCGGATCATTCGGGATCGTGTTCTTATTAGCAGTGATGTGCGCCTGATCCAACAGCTTTTCAATTGCTTTACCGGTCAGTCCGTAATTTGTCAGGTCGATCAGCATCAGATGATTGTCTGTACCACCGGATACGATCTTGATATCTCTGTCCATCAGTCCCTTGCAAAGTGCCTGTGCATTATCAACGACCGCTTTTCCGTATGCTTTGAAATCATCGGAAAGAGCTTCCTTGAAGCAGACTGCTTTTGCTGCGATCACATGCATCAGAGGACCACCCTGGATACCAGGGAAAATTGCCTTGTTGAAATTATATTTATCTGCTGCTTCCTGATTGCAGAGGATCATACCGCCACGTGGTCCGCGCAGTGTCTTATGTGTTGTCGTTGTTACAACATCTGCGTATGGGATCGGGCTTTCATGCATGCCTGTTGCAACCAGACCTGCAATATGTGCCATATCTACCATAAGTACAGCACCGACTTCATCGGCGATCTCACGGAATTTCTTAAAATCGATCTTACGTGCATAAGCAGAAGCTCCTGCAACGATCATCTTTGGCTTACATTCCAGTGCGATCTCTCTTACCTTATCATAATCGATAAAGCCTTCATCATTAACGCCATATGGTACACAGTGGAAATATTTACCGGACATATTCACCGGTGATCCGTGCGATAAATGTCCGCCGTGGTCTAAGTTCATACCCATAAAGGTATCACCCGGCTGCATAACAGCAAAGAATACTGCCATATTTGCCTGTGCGCCGGAATGCGGCTGTACATTGACATAATCGCATCCAAACAGCTCTTTTGCTCTTTCTCTGGCAAGATTTTCCACAACATCAACACATTCACACCCGCCATAATAGCGTTTGCCCGGATATCCCTCTGCATATTTATTTGTCAGCGGGGATCCCATTGCTGCCATAACTGCCTTACTTACCCAGTTCTCTGAGGCGATCAGTTCGATATGATCATTCTGTCTGTTCTGCTCTGCTACAATTGCCTCTGCAATTTCAGGGTCTACATTTCTTACTTCGTCTAGTGAATACATGTCCTCTCCTCCTGATTATCTTTCTGTTTTGAACTCGCTTTTTGCTCCGTCGCAGTCAGTATAGCATATTTTCTCATATATGAAAATATGAAATATCACAAGGAAATCTGGTAGTTGCCCACACTTTCCCTCCCTGCACGTTTATGTTTTCCTGTCCAAATCATTAAATTTCCCTTATTTTTTCTCAATAAGTATAGAACGTATTTTTACTTTATGATAGACTGATACGATACAGGCAGGTATATAATTGTATTCTGTCAGCTACATAAGAGGAGGCATGCAGAATGTACCATATCATTGTGAATCCCAGTGCCAAAACGGGACTTGGCAGGGCAAAATGGCGCGAACTGAAAAAAATACTGGACGCGGAAAAAATCACTTACATTGTACATTTTACAAAATCGGCGCAGGATACCTGCCGCTATACACGTTCTATTACCGACCCGTGTCTTTATAAATATAATGCCGTTCCCAATCAAATACTTGTCCTTGGCGGCGACGGCACTTTAAACTGTGTCATCAACAGTATTCTGGATCCGGATCACACTTTTGTTACTTATCTGCCGGCCGGTACAAGTAATGATTTTGCCAGAGCGCTCCATATCAGCGATCTTCCGGAAGATGCCATGCGCACGATCAGAAGAAGATCCGAAGCTGCAACAGATCTCGGTGTTGTCCGCTGTGGGCACAAAAAGAGAAAATTTGCTGTCAGTTCCGGTATAGGATATGATGCTTCCATCTGCGAGGAAGCATTACGTTCACCTGCCAAAAAAGTATTGAACCGTCTTGGGCTCGGTAAACTGACTTATGTCAGCATTGCCTTAAAGCAGCTGCTTCTTTTAAAACCGGTTTCCTGCGATCTGTATCTGGACGATAAACCGCCGGTGCATTTTCACCACTTTATGTTTGCGGCCATGATGCAGCAGCCTTATGAAGGCGGCGGCTTCAAGTTCTGTCCAAAGGCAGATGCAACAGATGGTATGCTTGATATCTGTGTTGCCGGCAATGTTTCCAAGTTCCGTGTTCTTCTGCTGATTCCACTTGCAATCTTTGGCGGACATGTCGGACATCGAGGAATCCATTCTTACCGCGCAAAAACCGTCCGCATCGTCACCTCCAGACCACTCTGTATCCATACAGACGGAGAGATTGTAGGACATTATAAAGAACTGACCGCCACAACAGACGGAAAGCTGCTTTATCACCAATAAACAATCCTGTCTTTACAGACTTTTTTGAAAGGGAGATTTTCATGAACCGCATTATTTCATTTTGCAAACAATATAAACATGCACTGCTTCCCATCCTGTATGCACCTGTGTATCTGCTCATCTTTTTCTATCTGGAAAAAAAACCTGTTTCACAGATCCATGTTATTGAAATGAGCATCGACCGCAAGATCCCATTCTGCGAATACTTTGTGATCCCGTACTATCTCTGGTTTCTTTATGTGGCAGCTACGGTCGTTACTTTTGTTTTTCTGGAGCGGAAGGATTATTATAAGCTTTGTCTCACACTCGGGGTTGGCATGACTTTGTTCTTGATCGTATCCTATGTCTATCCAAACGGTCTCCAGCTCCGACCGACTACCTTTGCACGTGATAATTTCTGTGTATCACTGGTCAAAGCAATGTATGCGACAGATACACCGACCAATGTATTTCCAAGCATCCACTGCTTTAACTCCATGGCATGCAATGCAGCGATCTGTCACAACAAAAAAATCGGAGCCATCCGACCGATCCGATATGGCTCCATACTGCTCTCTACTGCTATTATATTGTCAACACTCTTCATCAAACAGCACTCCATGTTTGATGTACTGACTGCATTTGCGCTGTTTGTCATTCTGTATATTCCTGTTTATCTGCTTCCCACAAGATCACAGGCACCTAAATATCATACAGATTCAGAGCTTAGTTAAATTTCATTACCTTTTGCGCAAGCCTGTATAAAAACTCCGAAATTCTTCTTCCGCTTCTGCCGGGCAGATTCATGGTATTTCCCAAAAGTCCGTACCGCAGACGAAGAAAGACTTTCGGATTTTTTTGATGGATGTATGCCCAGAGTTCCTCTTTTTTCTCAATAGCTTCCTCTGTCCGTGCACGGATCAGCATAATGGAAGATACCGTCGTAATGATATCCAGATACTTTACCATATAATTATAGGTTTTTCTGTTGGTGATCTTGGTTGTTGTCAGATAATCGACCATCAGTTTGTTAACCTTGATCTGCTGGTCAACTCTGCCGATCATAACCTTCTCATTGACAGACTGATCTGCCCGTCCTATATAATATCTGTAAAAATTGGTATCAATATAGTAAATCTTCTTCACATACGGAAGCGGATTAAATGCGAAAATATTATCCACATAGAAGGTGTGCTCCGGAAGCTCCAGTCCACAGTCATGCAGCAGCTTTGTACGATAAATAATGGAATGCATCAGAATGTACTGTGTTTTATTAAAATGTCTGACCTGATCCCATGTAAAGATTTCATTTTTCGGCAGTGCATGGCGGAAGGAAACAACCTTTTTCCGCTTTTCGCCCTGCTTTTCATACACATAGTTTGCCAGAAGCATATCAATCTGCTGCCCGCTTGCGACCAGTTCTCTGAGCGCCTGCAATATCTCATAATAGGATTCCTCTTTGACCCAGTCATCACTGTCCACCACCTTGAAAAACAGGCCTGTTGCACCAGCAATACCGGCATTGACGGCAGATCCATGCCCGCCGTTTTGCTTATGGATCACCTTGACGATCGCCGGGTATTTCTGCGCATAGGCATCTGCCATTTCAGCTGTGCGGTCGGTAGAACCGTCATCTACGATCAGGATCTCAACATCTTCTCCCCCTACGAGCAGGGACTCCATACATCTATCCAGATAATCCTGCGAGTTATAACAGGGTACTGTTATTGTTAAAAGTTTCATACCGTTTTCCCTTCGTATTTTTGTCTATTTTATCTCAAAAAATGTGCATTGCCTAGTACAATATTGAGCCCATCCGTATAGGCTCTGAATGCACTTGGTATCGGATAGACAGCTTCTATCTCCTGAGGCAGGATCAGATGATAATTCTCCTGCTGCCGCTCCTGTGGCCATGCTGCCGCCACACGGATAAGCCAGCCCTGCATATGCCATTCCTTATGTGTAAATATGTGTACGCTGTCCTGCATCCGCTCCAGATATAACGGCTCATATCCCAGCTCTTGTACCTGCTGTTTCACTTCTTCGTCTGACAGCCAGCCTTCCGCATTCGGAAATTCATACAAGCCTGCCAGAAGCCCCGTCTTTCCTCTTTTATGGATCAGGATCCGGTCACCGTCACAAAGCAGGAATACCGTCTTTTTCTCTTTATTCCTCGACTTCTTCGGTGCTTTATACGGTATTTCCTTCTGCCGTTCTTCTTTTCTTGCTACGCATCTGTCCTGCCATGGGCAGCTTTCACATTTCGGCATTCCGTTTGGCAGGCAGACCGTCGCACCAAGCTCCATCATTGCCTGATTCACATCACCCGGTCTGTCCTTTGGCATAATAGCGGCAAGAGACTCTTCTGTTTTCTTTTTAAACCGCGGATCCAGAATATCCGAATCATCCCCATACAGTCTGGTAAGAATCCGCAGCACATTCCCATCTACCGCAGGAAGCGGAATCTGAAACGCAATGGAAGCAATCGCTCCCATCGTATAACTGCCGATCCCCGGCAAAGCAAGGATTTCCTTTGCATCAGCCGGCATTTCCCCTCCATATCTCTCTACCATGATCTGTGCAGCCTTCTGCATATTCCGTACACGATTATAATAGCCGAGTCCTTCCCAGAGCTTCAGAAGATAGGATTCTTCTGCACCTGCAAGATCACGTACAGTCGGCAGTGCCTGCAGAAACCTGTCATAATATGGTTTTACCGCCTCTACTCTTGTCTGCTGCAGCATGATCTCAGACACCCAGATGTTGTAAGGATCTTTTGTCCCACGCCAGGGCAGAATCCGTTTAGCCCCATCATACCACGCAAGAAGCGGTGGAATAATTTCTGTTTCAATCCGGTATTCCTTCATCAGCGCAGCCTTACCCGTTCAAACTTTTCTTTCATTAAAAGACAATTCTTCAGTTCCATGTAGCGCTGCTCCAGATCGCCCGGTTCGATCTCCACATCAATGGCAACTGCCATCGTGTTGATCATATCATCCGTGATACGGTCATGCATAGATGCCAGTATATTCAGCCTGTCTTCATAGGAATGCGACTCCAGAAAAGCCAGCACGGAAGGATCCAGTGCAGCATATGCTTTATTCTCTTCGTCCATTTCTTCCTTTGCAAGCTCCGTCAGGACCTTATCCGAAACAACAGAAGTGCTGGCGCTTTCTTCTGTTTCCGTCACACCTGCATCTTCTTTTTTCTCTACCTTTTCAAAGCGGTATTTCTGCGCTGCATCCGGATATTTGGTATGATCCGTCTCACTCAGGAACATGGCAAGCGGTCTGACATATACTGCATAATCTCCGTACAGTGCCTGATATACTACGACGCGCTCCTTTGTCTCGGAATCGGTTGCCAGCATAAGCACCTGATACTTGTTTCCTTTAAAATGTTTATAAATTTCAAACGGTTTCGGATCTTCTCTCAAATCTGTCACTCCTTATCAGCTTTTTTCTGTATCAAGTATAACGCACATCCAACCTTTTGTCATGTATTTTAGATCCTGTCTCCAAACTATTCTGTGGTAATTCCTGTCAGTCTGATCTCAAGCCCGATCTGAGGGTTCTGCGCACCGAAAAATTCTGTTGTAAGTGCTTCCTTCAGCTCATTTCTCTCTTTTTCAGTCATGACCGCAAAATGTGCATTATGTATTTCAAGCTGATAAGTACGTCCATCCGCCTCCACAACTCTTGTCATCGTAATACCGCTGTCATAGCATCCGTATGCATCCAGGATTTTGCGGCAATCTTTCCGGTATTGCTTTTCCTGTTCCTGATAATAGGCTGTGTTTGTGAAAGCAGCATTTGCTTCCCTGCTCTGCACATGAATGGAAAATAAGAGCGAAAGCACCACCACACAAAGTACAGCGATCATCATCGTTTCTATTCCGTTTTTCATTTTACTTTCTTTTGTATGTCTCATTTTATAAACCCTCCGTTTGCCTGCCTTAAATGAAAAACTCAGTGCAAAATCAAAAGGTTTTCTA
>ULTW01041929.1_pt1 | contig 94978 bp, 87 predicted proteins | sample 1957961 | NCBI WGS metagenome assembly ULTW01 (sample SAMEA4835744, study PRJEB28245) | human gut metagenome | biome: gut microbiome; material: fecal sample | place: Denmark | collected 2008 | reverse complement strand
AGAAGAGATAAGAGAAGAGCAAACTGGAAAATGAGCGCTCCAACACTTGTAAAGTGCTCAAAATGTGGTGCTTTAATGATGCCTCACAGAGTATGTAAGGCTTGTGGCAGCTACAACAAGAAAGAGATCATTTCTGTAGCTGAATAATGAATTGCAGAGTAAGGCTGTTGCTTTTGAAAGAAAGCAGCAGCCTTTTTGTTATGGCGACGAGGAACAGAACTTGCAATTTTACCCTGTTTCAAGTATATTATAATATAGCGTTTTTATAATTAGAAAAGCAAGGGAGTCGATAAAATGACTGAATTGGTAAAAGTAGTTGTAGATGCCATGGGCGGCGATAATGCGCCCGGCGAAATTGTAAAAGGTGCAGTGGAAGCACTCACCGAGAGCAAGGATATCTTTCTTTATCTGCTCGGCGTGGAAGAAGCCGTAAAGCAGGAACTTTCCAAATATACATATGACCAGGAGCGCGTAGAAGTGGTAGCCTGTTCGGAGGTAATTGAGATGGCAGAACCGCCGGTCAATGCGATCCGTAAAAAGAAGGATTCTTCTATCGTAAAGGGCATGCATATGGTACGCGAAGGACAGGCAGATGCATTTGTATCCGCAGGCAGCACGGGAGCGGTTTTAGTAGGCGGACAGGTTCTCGTTGGCAGGATCAAAGGCGTAGAAAGACCACCGCTTGCACCGTTGATCCCAACAGATAATGAAAGAGGCTGTTCTCTTCTGATCGACTGCGGTGCGAATGTGGATGCGCGTCCGTCTAATCTTGTGCAATTTGCCAAAATGGGTTCCATTTATATGGAAAGTGTTATGGGTGTTAAGAATCCGAAGGTCGGTATTGTCAATATTGGTGCGGAGGAAGAAAAGGGAAATGCACTTGTGAAGGAAACGTTTCCGCTTCTGAAGGCTTGTCCGGATATTAATTTCGTGGGCAGCGTGGAAGCCAGAGATATTCCCGCAGGTGTGGTGGATGTCGTTGTATGTGAAGCTTTTACCGGCAATGTCATTTTAAAGACCTATGAAGGCGTTGGGGCAACGTTGATCAGCAAGGTGAAGAAGGGCATGATGAGCTCCCTGCGCAGTAAGATCGGCGCACTTTTGGTAAAGCCTGCGCTGAAGCAGACTCTGAAAGCTTTTGATCTGGAGCAGTATGGCGGAGCGCCTATGCTCGGACTGAAAGGGTTGGTTGTCAAGACACATGGCAGCAGTAAATCAGTAGAAATTAAAAATTCCATTCTGCAGTGTGTGACCTTCCAAAAACAGCAGATCAATGAGAAAATCAAAGAAAAAATACAGCTTGCGGATGCAAAGTAGGAGGCTTTTCACATGGAATTTGAAGTATTACAGGAGGCTCTTGTCGAGGTGATGAATGTGGCTCCGAATGAAATCCATATGGATACGACATTAGCTGGGGATCTGGGGATGGATTCACTGGATGCATTTCAGATCATTCTGAAAATTCAGGAGAGACTTTCTATAGAGCTGGATCCGAGAAAGATAGAAAAGGTGGAAACTGTCAGGCAGGCAGTAAAGCTGCTTGAGCAAACCGTGAAAGCAAATCAGTAAAGACCCTGTAAAGGGTCTTTCTTCAAGGAGAAAAAATGAATCAATACGGATTTGATGGATTGGAACAGAAGATTGGCTATATCTATAAGGACAAAAAACTTCTGCGTCAGGCAATGACACACACTTCATTTGCCAATGAGCAGAAGATGAACAAGTTAAAGAGTTATGAAAGGATCGAATTTCTGGGAGATGCCATACTGGAAATGGTCAGCAGTGAGTTCTTCTATTTTACTTATCCGGATCTGCCGGAAGGAAAACTGACACAGATGCGGGCAAGCAGTGTCTGTGAGCAGGCACTGGCGATCACGGCGCGTGATCTTTCGCTGGGCAGTTACATGCTGCTTGGAAAAGGAGAAGAACTGACTGGTGGGCGTGACAGAGACTCCATTATCGCTGATGGCGTGGAAGCAATCATTGGCTCTATTTATCTGGATGGTGGCCTGGCACCGGCAAAGGATTTTATCCTGACACATGTGCTGAATGATCTGGAAAAGAAGCAGCTGTTTTATGATGCAAAATCTATTTTACAGGAAAAAGTACAGATCGGACATCTGGGAAATCTGTCATATAAAATGATTGCGGAAGACGGACCGGATCATGCAAAGCATTTTGCCGTGGAAGCATGGCTGGATGATACAAGGATCGGAAGCGGAGAGGGACATTCCAAAAAGCTGGCAGAACAGCATGCGGCGTATCAGGCACTATTGCAGATGCAGGCGCAGGAAACTAACTAAAGTAGGTGTTTTATGTATTTAAAAAGCATAGAGGTGCATGGGTTTAAATCCTTTGCCAATAAGATTTTATTTGAATTCCATAATGGTATTACCGGTATTGTAGGACCGAATGGAAGCGGAAAAAGTAATGTAGCGGATGCAGTCCGCTGGGTACTTGGTGAGCAGAGTGTCAAGCAGCTCCGTGGTGCGTCCATGCAGGATGTCATTTTCTCGGGAACGCAGAGCAGAAAACCGCTTGGTTATGCCTATGTGGCGATCACACTGGATAACAGCGATCATTCACTTGCCATTGATTATGAAGAAGTAACGGTTGCACGACGGCTGTACCGTTCTGGAGAAAGTGAATACCTCATCAACGGAACCGTATGCAGGTTGAAGGATGTTAATGAGCTTTTTTATGATACCGGTATCGGTAAAGAAGGTTATTCCATCATCGGACAGGGGCAGATCGATAAGATCCTGAGCGGAAAGCCGGAGGAAAGAAGAGAGCTGTTTGATGAAGCAGCAGGTATTGTAAAGTTCAAACGCCGTAAGAATGAAGCGCAGAAGAAGATGGAAAATGAAAGACAGAATCTTGTGCGTGTCAATGACATTTTAGCAGAGCTGGAAAAACAGACGGAACCTTTAGAGAAACAATCCGAAAAAGCAAAGATCTATCTGAAAAAGAAAGAGGAAATGAAGACACTGGATGTCAACATGTTCCTTCTGGAAAATAACAGAATGCAGCTGCAGCTGACTGATGTAACAGGCAGATATGAGATCGCGCAGGCGGATCTGAATAAAGCAAAAGACAGCTTTGCCGGCATTAAGGAAGAATACGAGCGTGTTGTTTCTGAGATCGAACGTCTGGAAGAAGAGATCGGACGGGAACGGGAAAATCTGTCAAATGCATCCGAGCTGCGTGGCAAGCTGGAAGTGCAGATCAATATTTTAAAGGAACAGATCCGGTCAGCAGGGGACAACAGAGAGCATTTTGCGCTAAGAGAGCAGAGCGTGCGCAGCCAGATCGCAGAAAAAGAGGAAGAGAAAAATGCGATCTTAGAGGAAAAGAAGGCATTTGACGCGGCGTATGAAAAGATGCGTCTGCAGATGGAAGAGGCAGCAGGCAGACTTTCAGATATGCAGCAGCAGATGGACGCGTATAATGAAACAATAGAGAAGGACAAAAAGACGATCATTGATGCACTGACAGAGCGTGCAACGATCAAATCCAAGATCGGACGCTATGACACGATGCTTGAACAGATCAATATCCGCAAAGCAGAGATGAGCTCCCGGCTGCTTTTGGCACAGTCGGAAGAAGAAAAGCAGGATGAAGAGATCGAGCGTTTAGAGCAGGAATTTGAGCAGATCAATGTGACGATCCGTGAGCTGAATGAACAGCAGACAAAGCTGGAAGAACGTAACAGTGAGATCACGGATGAGCTTTCCGCAAAGGATCAGAAGCTGCGTGATACGCAGGTACTGTATCATCAGGAAAAATCAAAGCTGGAAGCGATCTCCAATCTGACAGAACGTTATGACGGCTACGGAAACAGTATCCGCCGTGTCATGGAGCAGAAGGAACAGAATAAAGAGATCGTCGGTGTTGTAGCGGATATCGTCAAGGTGGAGAAAAAATATGAAGTAGCGATCGAGACAGCACTAGGCGGTAATATCCAGAATATTGTTACCGAGGATGAAGAAACAGCGAAAAAGATGATCCGTTTCTTAAAGAAGAATAAATACGGAAGAGCAACTTTCCTGCCACTGACCAGTATCCTGCATCCGCAGGAATTTAAGACGCCTGAGGTGTTAAAAGAAAAAGGCGTGCTTGGCATGGCAGATGCACTTGTGGAAACGGAAAAGAAATACCGCAATGTGGCAAAAGCAATGCTGGGCAGGATCGTTGTTGTAGATGATGTGGATCATGCGGTGCAGATCGCCAGAAAATACGATTACGGAATCCGTATGGTAACGCTCGAAGGAGAGCTGTTAGTACCGGGTGGTGCGATCAGCGGTGGTGCATTTAAAAATGCAAGCAATCTGCTGGGACGCCGCAGAGAGATGGATGAGCTTTCTGCAAAGGTCAAATCTTATCTGCATAAGGTTGATGAACTGCTGGATGAGATCGAAAGCTGCAAGGCGGAGCGTACAAAGGTGCGTAAGGATTTGGAAGCTGTCAAGGGAGATCTGCAGGCGAAGTTTATTGCACAGAATACAGCCAGATTAAATGTCATTCAGGCACAGGAGAAGAAGTCGGAAGCAGGCAAGGGCTTTGAACGTCTGAAGGAAGAGGCGAAGGACGTAGAGGCACAGGTACTTGAAATAGAAGAAAACAAAAAGCAGATCCAGAAAGAACTGCTTACCTCTGAAGAGGAAGAAAAGAGACTGCAGGCTGAAGTGGCAGAGGTACAGAAAAAGCTGGATGCCCTCAGACTGGAAGAAAATGAAATTGCAAACAGTCATGCGCAGCTTGGTATGGAGACAGAAAAGGCACTGCAGAAGCAGGGCTTTATGCAGCAGAATGTGGATCGTATCAACGGAGAGATCGGACGTGTACAGGCAGAGCTGGAAGAAATCTTAGAGAGCCTGACCGGAACAAAGGAGGATATGGATCGGAAAAACGCGGATATCGAAAAGCTGCAGCAGACGATAGATGCTTCCTATACCTCGCAGGATGAAAATAAAGAAAAACTCGAAGCTGATACGGCAAAGAAACAGGAACTGTCCGAAAAGCAGAAGGGCTTCTTTACAGAGCGGGAGAAGCTGTCTGATCAGATTTCCGCACTGGATAAAGAAGTATATCGTTTAAATGCCCAGAAGGAACGACTGAAGGAGGCACTGGATTCCCAGATCAATTATATGTGGGATGAATATGAAATCACGCTTTCCGAGGCTGCAAAGCTGAAGGATGAAGATATGAACGATCTGCCGGGCATGAAGAGACAGATCGCGGCGATCAAGGATGATATCAAAAAGCTCGGTGATGTCAATGTCAATGCCATTGAAGATTACAGGGCATTGATGGAGCGATATTCTTTCTTATCCAACCAGCATGATGATCTGGTACGGGCAGAAGAAACGCTGCAGGGCATTATTACCGATCTGGATACGGCAATGCGGAACCAGTTCCATGAAAAATTTGCCCAGATCAGTACCGAGTTTGACAAGGTATTTAAGGAATTGTTTGGCGGCGGACAGGGAACGCTGGAGCTGATGGAGGATGAAGATGTGCTGGAAGCAGGCATCCGTATCATTGCACAGCCGCCGGGAAAGAAACTGCAGAATATGATGCAGCTCTCCGGTGGAGAAAAGGCACTGACTGCGATCGCACTTTTATTTGCGATCCAGAATCTGAAACCGTCTCCATTCTGTCTGTTGGATGAGATTGAGGCAGCACTGGATGACTCCAATGTTACCAGATTTGCAAAATACTTACATAAGCTTACAAAACACACGCAGTTTATTGTAATTACCCATAGACGTGGTACAATGGAAAGAGCAGACCGCCTGTATGGTATCACCATGCAGGAGAAGGGCGTTTCTACATTAGTCAGTGTCAATCTGATCGAAAAGGATCTGACACAGTAAGGAGAATGCAGAAGGATATGAGTGAGGAAAAGAAAGGCTTTTTTACGAGACTGAAAGAAGGTCTGACAAAGACCAGAAATAATATCGTCAGCGGGATCGATTCTGTTTTCAGCGGCTTTTCCAGCATTGATGATGATTTCTATGAAGAACTCGAAGAAATCCTGATCATGGGAGATATCGGCGTCAGAGCGACTAATGATATCATTGAGCGTTTGAAAGAACAGGTAAAACAGCAGCACATCAAAGAACCTGCGCAGTGCAAACAGCTTCTGATCGACAGCATCAAGGAGCAGATGCAGGTGGGCGAGACGGCATATGAATTTGAACATCAGCAGTCGGTTGTGCTGGTGATCGGTGTAAACGGCGTCGGCAAGACAACCAGTGTCGGGAAGCTGGCAGGCAAGCTCAAGGAACAGGGCAGAAAGGTCATGCTGGTAGCAGCGGATACGTTCCGTGCAGCAGCAGTGGAACAGCTTGAGGAATGGGCACACAGAGCCGGCGTAGATATTATTGCCGGAGCGGAAAACGCAGATCCTGCAAGTGTGATCTTTGATGCGGTGCATGCGGCAAAGGCAAGAAAGGTAGATGTACTTCTGTGCGATACGGCGGGCAGACTGCACAACAAGAAAAACCTGATGGAAGAACTGAAAAAGATCAACCGGATCATTGATAAGGAGTTCCCGGATGCACACAGAGAAAATCTGGTCGTACTCGACGGGACGACAGGACAGAATGCTTTGTCACAGGCAAGAGAATTCGGGGAAGTAGCGGATCTGACAGGAATTATCCTGACGAAGATGGATGGCACGGCAAAGGGTGGTATCGCTGTAGCGATACAGTCAGAACTGAAGATCCCGGTAAAATATATCGGCGTGGGAGAAACGATCGAGGATCTGCAGAAATTCGATGCAGACCAGTTTGTAGATGCACTTTTTAATGTAGAGGATTGACGCAGTCAATCCCCTATGTAGCCTCAGCTCATCGGCGCAGCCGATTATGCATGAGCTGAGGTTCCCGTAATGTAGAGGATTGACACCAGAGGCAAAAGACGAGAAACACGAAGTGCATGCACGGGAGTGTTTAGAAGTCTTTATGCCCCGCCCACCGATATGAGCATAAAAGCGGTGCGAAAGCACTGCGATATGCGAATAGAGGTGTAGGATGGCGAGAGTGCGGAGCACGGAGCAATCCGGGGTGTCAGGAGAAACCACCAGGCAAAAGACGAGAAACACGGAACAATCCGTGGGCATCATGAACAACTGAAATGAGGAAATATAAAAGGAAGGATACGATTATGAGTGAAGAAAATATGTTGACACTGGAAAAATTTGAAGAGGCTTCCGAGAAGGTAAAAGAAGCTATCTTACCGACAGACCTTGTTTACAGCGAATATCTGAGCAACCAGACAGGCAATAAGGTTTATTTAAAACCGGAAAATATGCAGTTTACAGGTGCTTATAAGGTACGTGGTGCTTATTACAAGATGAGTACACTTTCCGAGGAAGAAAGACAGAAGGGTATCATTACCGCATCAGCAGGAAATCATGCACAGGGTGTTGCTTATGCAGCCAAAAGATATGGTGCAAAGGCAGTCATCGTTATGCCGACGACGACACCGCTGATCAAAGTAAATCGTACCAAGAGCTATGGTGCAGAGGTTGTATTATATGGAAATGTATACGATGAAGCCTGCGCAAAGGCTTATGAACTGGCCGAGGAACACGGATATACGTTCATCCATCCGTTTGATGATCTGACCGTTGCAACAGGACAGGGATCCATTGCGATGGAGATCGTAAAAGAACTGCCACTGGTAGATTATATTTTAGTACCGATCGGCGGAGGCGGGCTGGCAACGGGCGTTTCCACTCTGGCAAAACTGTTAAACCCGAAGATCAAGGTGATCGGTGTAGAACCGCAGGGTGCAAATTGTATGCAGGCATCTTTAAAAGCAGGTAAGGTAACAACACTTCCGACTGTCAATACGATCGCAGACGGTACAGCCGTTAAGACACCCGGCAGCAAGATCTTCCCATATATCCAGAAGAATCTGGATGATATTATCACGGTACCGGATGAAGATCTGGTCGTTGCGTTCCTTGACATGGTAGAAAACCACAAGATGATCGTGGAAAATTCAGGTCTTCTGACAGTGGCAGCTTTAAAATACCTGGATGTGAAAAATAAAAAAGTTGTATCCATCTTAAGCGGTGGTAATATGGACGTGATCACAATGTCTTCCGTAGTACAGCAGGGTCTGATCTTCCGAGACAGAATCTTTACAGTTTCCGTTCTTCTGCCGGATAAGCCGGGCGAACTTTCCAGGGTGGCAGGCGTGATCGCCGATGTCAACGGAAATGTCATCAAGCTGGAGCACAATCAGTTCGTATCGACGAACAGAAGCGCGGCTGTAGAGCTCCGCATTACATTGGAGGCATTTGGTACAACGCACAAAAACGAGATCATCGAAGCCCTCAACAAAAACGGCTATCAGCCGAAGGTTGTCCGCACGATGATGTAAAAGGAGTATAAAACAGGCAGCTGCTATAAACGCAATCACGTTAGTAGCTGCCTGTTTTTTTATACTCAGATTCTTACTTCTGTATTTGGATAAAATAGGTGCAACTTACACATACTACCTGCATGAAAACATGCGGAAAGAACAAACAAAGATATAATTGTATAGAATGGAGAAACCATGAGGCGCGGCGCGTGAAGGAGTATATTCTCATCACACTGGCAACGATCCCTTATGCGATCGGAATCGCACTGTTTTTAGATCCGAATGATCTTGCACCCGGAGGGTTGACCGGCATTTCCATTCTGGTAAACAGGTTGACCGGCATTGATACGGGAAGCCTGTTTTTTATTTTAAATATACCCATTTTATTACTTGGGATGTGGAAATTTGGCGGTAAATTTATCCTTTCCACTCTGTACGCGCTTACATTGATTACTTTTTTTACAAATGTACTGCAGCAATATGAGCCGGTTACACATGACCGACTGATGGCAGCAGTGGCAGGCTCCTGTCTTGTGGCATTTGGGATGGGCGTAGTGCTCAGATGCCATGCCACAACCGGCGGAATGGATATTATCGTAAAGCTTCTCAGACGGAAATATCCATATATCAGAACAGGAAGCCTTTTTTTTATGCTGGATACCTTTGTGGTGATGTTTGCAGGACTGGTATTCAGAGATCCGGAAGCCATGGTTTATGCGGCAATTTCCACGACGATCACCACCACTGCACTTGATAAGGTGTTGTACGGTCATGATGGAGCAAGGCTCATTTATATTATCAGTGGGAAGGAAGAAGCAATTACGGAAAGCCTGTTGTATTCACTGCAGGCCGGCGTAACGGTATTGCATGGAGAGGGTGCTTATACACAGCAGAAAAAGAAGATATTGATGTGTGTTGTGGACAAGAAAAGAGCTGTTAAAATAGAGGAGATTGTAAAGGAAACAGATCGGGATGCATTTCTGATCATAACAAGTGCAAATGAGATTTATGGGGAAGGATACAAAAATCTTTTTCAGGAAAAAATATGATGTCAGAGCGGGATTGCGGAAGTGTGTGGCGTGGGATAATCCGCCTGACATCTTTTGACATCAATATCATCAAAATAAAGATGCACAAAAAAGAAATTTGTCGATGAAAAACATGAGAAAAATATATCGGAGCATGGTATGCTATTAGAAAACAGGATTAGAAGCGATGCTGCGGAGGATAGAAAAATGGATGCAAAACATGCGGAAAATAAAGTGATACGATGGCTGGCTGAAGATCTGCTGAAATGTAATTATGATTGTATTGTAGTCGTTAATCTGCAGGATGAAACGGCTTTTCTGATGGACTATGACGTGGAAAAAGAACTTTTACCGATTGCGGATCTGGATGCGTGGACGGAGAAATATTTACAGCAGCATTATCAGGGCGATGATACCGAGGTTGTGATACGGATGACGCGGCTGGAGAACATCGTCAGATCGGTGAAAGAAAACGGATGTGAAAGCATTTCCTATTCAATCCATGTGGGCGGAAAAATGAAGCGGAAAATGCTGCAGGCGCAGTTTCTGCAGGAATTTCCCGACATTTTGTATATTGTATGGCGGGATATAACAAAGGAACATAAAACCCAAAAACAAGAAGAACAGGTACTGGAAAAAGCACTGGATGTAGCACAGAAGGCAAATCAGGTAAAAAAAGAATTTTTGTTACATATTTCAAAAGATATCGGGACACCACTTTATGAGCTGTCCGGTATTTTGCAGCAGCTGCAGCTGAAACAGACAGGAGATGACAGCCGGGCATATATCGGGAAAGCAATGAAAAATGTGGAGCAGCTGCAGACGATATTCGGAAATCTGCTGGATGTCTCAGCGGCTGAGACGGATGACATGGCAATCATAGAAGAGGCGGTTGCACCTTGGAAGCTGATTCGTGAAATTGCCGATGAACTGGAAAAACAGGCATGTGAAAAGAAAATCAAGGTTATATTTGAAGTAAAACCGACAAATTTTTCATTGGTAATGCTGGATCCTGTAAGATGGAAACAAATCATTATCAATATTATGAAGAATTCCATTCAGTATGGGAAAAACGGTGGCTATACCCGGTGTGAGATCGATGCGGAGCTGATGAAGCCCGGATGGGAGATGGTAACCATGCGTTTTACAGATAACGGACCCGGTATGGAAGAAGAATTTCAGCGGACGGTCTTTCAGGACTTTGTCTGTTATGATGAAGAAAACAGAGGCAGCGGGCTGGGGCTTCCGCTGGTGCAACATATTGTAACTAATATGGGAGGAAAGATGCAGCTTTCCAGCAGATTGGGGGAAGGAACCGCTGTGACCGTACGGATTCCCGTGCGGTCAGCGGATGTATCGGATTATGAGAATGCAAAGAGAATGGAGCATATGATCCGGCATTTGGACAAAACAGACTTCTCAAAAATCCGCGCACTGGTCGTAGATGACAGCTGGATCAACCGGGAACTCATGTGTGCGCTTTTGGTACGGATCGGTGTACAGGTGGAAACGGCAGAAGATGGACAGCAGGCAATCGGGCGGCTGCTGGCATCCGATATCGGATATTACCAGATGGTTTTTATGGATATTCAGATGCCGGTCAAAGATGGATTGGAAGCAACTATGGAGATCCGTAAGATGGAAAGACAGGATCTGTCTGATATTACGATCATTGCGGTAACAGCCCATGCTTTCAGAAAAGACAGACTACGTACATTGGAGGCAGGAGTGGATTATCATTTGACGCTTCCGCTTAATCAGATGCAGCTGACGGAAATCCTTGCAAGAGAACTGCTCGAAAACGATTTGCAGAAGGAATCAGAAGTGCGCGGTTTCCGGATCGTAAAGTGACGGGTGTCAAGAAAAAATACTTGATATGTAAAGCCTCGGAAAGTCAGTAAAATAGGCATTCCAAGGCTTTTTATTATGCTTTTTGTGACAGATTTGTGACAAATTATAAAATAATGGGCTTTTTGAGCGTTTAACGTGGTGTTGTGTATGTGTGGGGTGTGACTGATGGGCGAAGAGACCGGAGACCCTGGGGCGGGGGTGTATTTCCGGGCGAGTCGCCGCCAACTCACCCCCGTAAATTTTCCAAAAATAAAAAAGGCGATCCGGTCAGAATTTGATTGAAAGCCTCACAGTAAGATGATAATATAAATACATGGGAAACCAGAGAGCCGGGCGGCTTTACCCTCTTTTATCGGAGGGGCTAACCCTCCAGACGAAAGAAAGGAGGGCGTTGCCAATGGTTACATATTCTGATTTGATTCAGTTTTGTATATTCATTGTTGCCCTTGTTGGTCTTTGCTATAAGATTTTCAAGGATAAACGAAAATAGCCGCCAACTATTCGCAGTAGTTGACGGCTGTTAGATAATAACAGTTAATCACTATCGAGGGTAGCCGCTTCTCTGGCTTTCCCTTTTTCTATCATCAATATACCACAGGTTAGCCCATTTTTTCAAGGTAAAAAATCGGTGTGACCGATAAAATATTGATAAATCTATAAAAATCCTATAAAATATAATCAAATAAAGACAAGTAGAGCCATGAGCCGGGTGTAAATCATCCGGCTTTTTTTGTTTATGGAGGTATCACGATGAAAACAAACAAAGCAAAGATCATTGATCTGATGTGTGCGAAAGATTTGACACAAGAACAGCTTGCCAAAGGGTGCGGCGTTCGTAATTGCACAATAACGGCTATTTTAAGAGGACAGAGGGAGCCGACAATAAAAACCATAAATAAAATAGCTGTGTGCCTTAATTGCAGCCCTAGCGAGATTGTGGAGGTGTAGGGATGGGAAAAGTAAGGCATAAAATCGCCGTATATGGGAAAATGTACGGTTGCACATTGCCAACTGTGAAAAAATTAGAGGATGCCGGAACGGTTACGGAAATTATAACTGTTGCTTATAATGCCGGTTATTCTGATGCAGAGACACAAAATAACAGACTGGCAGAACTTGAAAAAATTGTTGTGGACGGATACAACACGCCGGGAGAGTTTCAAGACTGGCTTGTTGATTCAATAAGAAAAGCATATAAAACAGGTTATGAGGAAAGGAGCAAAGAAAAATGATCGCTGTTATTTGTACAACAATCGTATGCGTTACGGCTTTTTTATGTGTTGCCGTTATCGTAGGATCTAGAAAATAAGCATCTAATCAATTAGAGCCGCGCAGAGCCGAGAGAAAATCCCGGCTCTTTTTTAATGCCGGAAAATGAAAGGACGGTGTTAGTCGTGGCTGAAAAAGTAGATGCTATTACCCTTGAAATAGAGGCAACAACAGAAAAAGCAGATAAGGGGATAGATAAGACAATAGAGAGCCTGAGAGCCTTAAAAACGGCTCTGAATGGCATAAATACAAAGAAATTAAAACAGGAAATGGAAAGCTTCGAGGATTTCCAGAAGAAACTGCGGACGGCGTTTCCTGGTATCAAAATATCAGGAAATATGGAAGAACTAAGAAAGCAGATTGCACAGACAGAGGCTCGGCTTGATTCATTGATGAGAAAAGAAAATAAGCTTAAAACGGTTTCTGGAATCAACGAGAACTCAAAACAGTATAGAAACTTAATTTATGATATTGCTGAGGCAAAAAGCACCCTAGAACAGTTATACGCTGCAATGGATAAGGCAAACACTCAAAAACCTCTTAATTTTTGGGAAAAACCGAACTGGTCGGAGAATCTGCAAAAATACGGAACAACAGATGAGAGCGTTATAAAATCCAGTCTGGGAACATCTGAGGATATTGAAAAAGTTGAAAGCGTTGCAACATATGCAGCAAATAATATAAAACAATCCTTTTCAGAAGTTGCACAGACAGAGGAAGAGGCAGCGCAGAAAGTCAAAAATCTCGGCGGAAAAATGCAAGGCTTAAAAGCCATAGCGGAACAGTTAAAAACGGCTTTTTCCGGGATTCGCGAAAAAATGTCGCTTGGTTCTGGTGCGGAAAAGTTCAACGCTGATATGCAAGATCTGATTGATGGCATGAATCAGGCAAAGTACACCATGAAACAGATGGAGAGCGGCGCAAAGGCGTTTGACTCTACCGCATACGAAAGAGCAGCGCAGGATTTGGCGGAAGCATCGGCACAGATGCAGAAATATAAAAGTTCTTTGACCGGTGCAACGGAGCAGACAAGTCGCCTCAAAACTGTACTTTCTGGCATTGGTGGAACTGTAAAGGGTGTTTTTTCAAAAGTGGCAACTATCGGCTCCGGGATTGTTTCAGCGTGTAAGAAAGCCGCCGGAGCATCAAGAGGGTTAAAATCGCAAATCCAAAAACTGGGGACTGCCTTTAGCGGATTGGGGAAGAAAATAAGCAGCGTATCGAGGCTGTTTGCGTTTATGGTGTTGCGCCGGGCAATTACGGCATTGCTGAACACTATGAAACAGGGATTTGACACTTTGGCGCAGTATTCAGCGACAAAGGGGACAGAGTTTAATAAAAACATCTCGTCTATGAACTCCGGGCTAAAGCAGTTAGGAAATAGCATTGTAGCAGCATTTGAGCCGCTTATAAATGCCGTAACGCCTATCATCAATGCTTTTATATCAAAGCTGACAGAGGCAACAAATGCCATCGGTCAATTTTTTGCTTCATTAACAGGTAAGTCAAACTTTACCCATGCAAAAAATGTTGTTTGTAATTATGCTGCAAGTCTGGATAAAGCAACGGCAAGCACAAAGAAGCTTGCAACAGCAACAGCCGGAATTGATGAGCTGAATATATTGCAGGACAATAACAACAGCGGCGGAGACTCTGGGGCATCTAATCCGGCGGACTCTTTCGAAACCGAAAAAGTAGGGGATAAGTTCGCCAATCTTGCCCAGATGATCAAAGACGCATGGGAAAAAGCAGATTTTTCAGAAATTGGCGCAATGGTTGCGGAGAAAATCAACGCCGCACTAGAGGGCATAGGCTGGGCGAAAATCAAAGAAACATCAAAGAGGATAGCACAGAGCATAGGAACATTTATAAACGGCTTTGTTGGGGCGTTAGATTGGTCCCTGGTTGGTACTACCATCGGCGAGGGTATCAATACGGCTTTAGTGTTTGCAAATACGCTTTTGACATCAATAGATTTCGGGCAGATAGGGCGCTCACTTGCAACCGGGTTAAATTCTGCTGTGAATGTGATTGACTGGCAGGCGGTGGGATCTTTAGTATGTAACGGATTCAATGCGGTTATTGATTTACTATATGATTTTGTGTCAACTTTTGACTTTACAAAATTCGGGGAGAGTACAGGAACCGCCATAACAACAGCAATAAAAGGCATCAAGTGGAGCAAGGGCGGCGCAGCTATAGGAAAATCTGTAACGGGATTATTTGATACATTCAACGGATTTATTAAAAAAACAGATTTCGCAGCATTAGGAAAAGGGATTGTCTCAGCTATCGGCGGATTTTTCAAAAATCTTTCATGGTCTTCAATCGGTACAGCTTTATCAAATGCAATAAAGGCTTTAGCTGATTTCCTTTATGGGGTTGTTTCCGGTACAGATTGGGCAGCAGTTCCGCAGTACATTGTTGATGCAATAAAAGACTTTTTCACAAGTTTCGACTGGTCCGGTGTGTCTAAGAGTTTGGGAAAACTGCTCGGTTCTGCGGTAAAGGGTGCGATTGATTTAGTCGGCAGTATTTGGGATATGCTCAAAAAAGTCTGGGGCAACTTGTCAGATTATTTTAAGGATTACATTGAGAATGCGGGCGGAGATATTGTCTCAGGACTATGGAACGGAATAACAAACGCGTTTAAAAATTGCGGTATATGGGTAAAAAATAACCTGTTTCAGCCTTTTATAGATGGGTTCAAAGATGCATTCGGAATACACAGCCCATCAAAAGAAATGAAGATAATGGGCGGCTATGTTGTAGATGGTTTCCTGTCTGGTATCTCTGGCAAGTTTTCAGAATGCCGCGACAAAGTTTTAGAGTGGGCCGGTAAAATAAAAGATTGGTTTTCCGGTACATCATTCGGGAAAATATGCAAATCAACATGGGAGAATTACGGGCAGAACATTATAGGCGGTTTTAGGGATAAAATCGGAAACGCTTATACTTCGACAAGAGACAAAATATCTGCGTGGGCTTCTGATGTGAAAGACTATTTTTCTGGCAGTTCGCACGGTTCTATAAATTCCGCAACGTGGGCGAACTATGCAGACAAAGTTGTTTCTGGTTTTAGGGATAAAATCGGAAATGTTTATACAACGGTACGTTCCAATGTTTCCGCATGGGCCTCAGACATAAAGGATTATTTCACAGGATCCGGCAAAGGAGCGATAAACTTAACCACTTTTAGCAATTATGCAGACAAGGCTGTTTCTGGGTTCCGGGAGAAGATAGGAAGCACATATACAACAGTTAGAGAAAAAATATCCACATGGGCCTCAGATATACGCGATTATTTTACAAGTAGCTCACACGGATCTATTAACAGTACAAAATTTTCAACTTTTGCCGGTAATATCATAAGCGGATTTAAAGGGAAAATCACAACATCATACAGCGATTGTCAAACCAGTATTACAACATGGGCGAATAAAGTAAAATCATGGTTTTCTGATACGGCAAGCGTCTCATCGTTCCAGGGATTCGCTAAAAACGTGATTCATGGTTTTCGTGATGGAATCAACAGTTTTTATAGAGACTGTGAGGATGCCGTTAAGTCGTGGGCCTCTAAAGTCACAGACTGGTTCAAAGAAAAACTTGATATAAACAGCCCGTCAAAGGTGTTTGAGCAATTCGGATTGTATACGGTGCAGGGATTCAATAAGGGCATTAACAACGCCGGAAAGACAACGAAAAAGGCTGTCTCTGGATGGCTTGCGCCGCTTGATAATGTTGCCGTGAATACGAGACTTTCTATCAATGATACAGATTTGAGAGCTTGCCGGGCAAATTATGGGGAAGATTTCAGCCGTGATATAAGCGTACAGAGATACACACATAGCAGTATAAGCGGAGCCGTACAAGCTGCAATCGTGACAGATAACCCAATTACGGCAGCATTTAAGGAAATAGCGGAGGCGGTTATTGTTCCGGCTATTCAGGGCGTTGAAGTTCAGGCAAAGCGGCAGGCAGACAAAAACGAGCAAACTATTGTGGAGATTGGAGGAAAGACCATAACGGACGCAGTACGCGAACAGAAGAGCAGGAACGGTTTTTCTTTTCAACCAACATAAAATTTTATTGTTGCAATAGTGATATTGCACAACAAAATATAAACGAACTGCGTTTTCAAGTGTTTGCACCGATTACAGAAAAAGTGTTGTTTAGTCCGCTATACAAAGAACGAACCGCAATGTTTAACGGACTAAACAATGCTGATTTTATGGGAAAAATCCTTGTTTATTTAGTCAATATCTTTTATTCTTACGCCGTGTTATTGTGATGCCAACAGATAAATAACAGATAAAAAGAGATGTAAAAAAATAGTATTTATCTGCTAACATTCAAAAGAAAGGAGGCGAGAGGATGAGAAAGGCTCAGTATACTAAACCAGACAGACCGCTGCTTGTGACAGTGCCAGAGTTTCAGGGATATACAGGACTCGGGAGAAAGACAGCGCAAAGAATCGCGGAGGAAGCAGGTGCGATAGTCAAAGTTGGAAGATTGACAAAGGTTAATCTAAAAAAGGCGGAGGCATATATCGATCAAGCTAATGAATTGTAACGGTTGCATTACTCAGTGTTACACATTGTAAAATGTAACGGTTAGAGTTCATTACTAGAAAGGAGGACGCTTGGAAGGGTGGATAAAGTTACACAGAAAGACGCTTGACAATCCGATTGTTATGAAAGACTCCGCTCATTTCGCAGTATGGGCATACTTGTTATTGAATGCTACGCACGCAGAGAAACAGGCAATATTTAAGGGGAAGAGGATCGTATTACAACCGGGACAGCTTATAACAGGCTGTATCTCCATATCTGACAAACTAAAGTTGAACGAAAGCAAGGTTAGGAGGGTTCTAAACGACTTTCAGAATGACGGACAGATTGACAGACAAACAAGCAATAAAAACTCCCTTATTTCAATACTTAATTGGGGATTGTACCAAAAAAGTGACGGACAAAATGACGGAAAAAATGACAGACAACCGACAGACAACCGACAGACCAAAAGCCAAAAAGTGACGACAAACAAGAATGTTTTTAAACAAGAATGTAAGAATGAAAGAAACAGTATATATTATCCCACTAATAAATTAGTGGGAACGTCAGACATAAAGAAGTCTGATGTTCCAACACTTACAGAAACAGAGGCATTGTCTGCGGCTAATGATGTTTCAGAAAAGCGAGGATTTCCGGAAGAACTGAAAAAAGCTTTTAACAGATGGGTAACGTACAAGTACACCAGAGGGGACGCATTTAAAAACTATTACGCTGTTGATAAAGTTGGACAGGCTATAGAAAGTCATTCAAAGGATTATGCTGGGCGTGTTAATGAACGAAGTACAAACCAAGTTGTTAAATTGATTGATTATTGCATCACGACAAACACAAAGAGCGTCTGTTGGTCACAGATTTATAGCATTTAACGAGAGGAGGGCACAAAGTGAATAATATGCAGAAATGGAAAGCCGGATGGACCGGCCCCGATCAGAAGATTAAATACAGAAAAGCAGCAAGCAGAGAAGAAATAGACGACCTTGTTTTTCTTAGCCGTGTTATTTCTGTAATTGCTGAGGATGATTGTACAGAGTTTATATTCTTAGAGTGTGATCTAGTTTCGTTTATATCTGTAAAGTATTTTGATGATGGAAAAATACTCGTCGGAAGATGGAAAAACAAGAATAACCCATATAATTCTATTTTGTTTAGAAATGAATACGGACAACTGCAGGCATTGCGGAAAGAGGACGAAAAATAATAATTTTAACCGGGAGCCATTGGCGGAGGTGTCATAGTTCCCGGATAAAATAAAAATCTACGATGGAGAAAGGAGGCGGAAAGGATGGCGAAAGGAAACCCGAACAGTAATTACCCGGCGGCGAAACTGTCACAGGTTCCAAAGATAGGGGAATATATAAAACGGTTCGATGAGCTTATGGAGATGCCACCATGTAAGAAGTGCGACCCAGAGGAAATAAAAGAGCGTATCAGATTGATGTTTAAATATTGCGAAGAGAATGACCGCCGCCCAACGGTGGAATTATTGAGCGTATTCGTTGGCGTGTCTCGTACTACTCTATGGCAATGGGAACAGGACGAACACAGCGAAGCGGGAAGAATTGTTGCACGTGCAAAGGCGGCAATAAATGCAATTATAACAGAGATAGGTTTCGCAGGTGCTGCACCATATCCCTATATCATATGGAACCAAAAAAATAACTACGGATATAGAGAAGTTATGGAAATTATACCAGGCAGTAAGGGCGCGGACGACTTACCAGATAAAGAAAAAATTATAAAATCTTTACCGGATTTTGTGGAAAGTGACACAGAATCAGACGATGAGGATATTTTTGGGGATGTGAAAAGAACCAGCCCCGGCGCAGGTGTTAACATTTAAAAAAGAGAGGAAAAATTTATGTTAAGCAGATCATTAGAGAAAACAACGAAAGATTTTATTATTGCAATCAACCAGGCAGCAAAGGCACAGGCGGAGCAGATCGCCGATGTTAGAGCACAGACCATTTACACAGAAGATTATAAGAACGCCCAGGAAACCAAGATCAGGACAGTAACGGCGGAAGTTATGCAGACTTTTAGAGATTCGGCGCGTAATGCGATTATGTCAATGTTTGAGAACGGACGCGCAGCGGTTGAAAATTCTGTTGCAGAGGGTGCGCATGATGCTGTTTTTGAAGAAATCAAGAACGCAGCGGAAGCAACCGGCGGCGATTTTACGGAGTATGAAATAAATGTATTGCTTGAAAAGTGTGCCGGCCATTATTTCGCTATGAAGCTTTTGGCAAGACTGACAGCGGACCACACCAACGCCGCCGCAATTCTTAAAGAACGCTTTAAGATGCCGGATCCTCAGTATTATCTTGATTTGTTCGATACAGAGGAAAATTATTTACTGTCATTTATTCAGTCTTTCAAAAATGACGGAGCGGCAAGCGTTGATTTTGTAAATGCTGATGTGAACGGCGAAACGCTTATTTCTGGCACACATTTCAGCGATTTACACGACCGGTTAGAGATTAACCCGGATTATTTAACAGATGATGATTTTTCAGCCCCGGCGCTGCGGTCTTTTGAACGTAGAACGCTCAGAGAATCCGGCATTGTGTTAGATGTGAACGACGCCAAGAGCAAGCGGCTTGTAAAAGAAGCCACCAGAAAGGGCGGAGCTGTGAAGAATATGCTTGTTAGAACGTGCTGGAAACCGGTTATTGATGAGGAATTAAAAGAAATGTGGGAAGATGCACAGATCAACGCACAAATTAAATATGGAGCTGTAGGGAAAACGGCATACAGTTCAACACCGTTTTAATATATGCGTGTGAGTGCGTGAAATGGTTCTATTTTCGATTTTAATGCTTTTAACAGTAAAATACACGATAAAGCACAAAGAGAGTCTTAAAATCGAAAATAGAGCTTTACAGAGGGTAAAGAAAAACACCCGGTTGTTACTCTGCCGGGTGTTAGTCCTCTCTGTATGATTTAAGATAATTTTTTATGATTGTATTTATTAGGTTTGTAAAAGAGCGGTTTTCATTGTCGGCGATTCGCTGCAATTCTGCTTTGTCCTCTTTGGTTAAGGTCAAAAGAACTTGCGTTTTATCTTTTCCAATAGCCATTTTTACACCTCCATTGTACATAATACAGACATTATACAATCATAATAAAAATATTTCAAGTTATATAACTTTGCATATTGAAATTATATACAAGATATGATAATATATACATACAAGGTTATATAACCTAGTTTTCAGAAAGGAGATAGAACAATGCTTTTCAGAAATTCAACAGTTCAAAGAATGTTCCGCAAACAAGAGGCGGAATATCGTAGCAAAACAGAGCCGGAAATAGTGGCGGAACGTGAGAAACTTCGAGGAAGTAAAAACCTCATATTGGACAGGTCAAAATTGAGAGCTAAAGAATTAGAAAAATATAAAAAGTTTCTCGATGATTTTTCCAAAGAGTGCGAAGAAAAACACGGGATTAAAAATGCACTTTATGGATGCAAAACAGACTTGGTAAATGACTATATAGCATATTTAAAAGAGATGCTTGTAGAAAATTACTGGAAAGTATGAACGGCACCCCACAACCTACCAAGCCAAGGGGAGCCGCTCCGAAAGCTGATGAGGAATTTCACCGACATTTTTATTTTATGTTGTGTGAGCTTCCTTGTCAAGAAACAGAAAAAGGAGGAACGCAACGTGTCAGAGATTATTGCAGACTTGCAAATGTGTAACGGAATGCAGCCGGAAATAGAACCGGGAGACATTCTAATAACTAACGCAGATAGCGAAAGCGTGAAAGATGGCGACATTGCCTTGTTATTACTTGATGGAAATAGAGCCGTCCGCAGATTAAAACATGTTGATGGCGGCGTGTGGTTGATCCCATCCAACAACGCTTTTGCAGATGAATTTATTGCAATGGAAGAAATAGAAAGAGTTTGCATATTGGGAAAAGTTACGGAACGCCGCAGAAAATACTAGAATGGTAACTTGAACAACACCACCCGGAAAGATTTGATATATGCTTGTCTGAACACCAAGAAAATACAATAACCGGAGGATAACACCATGATAGTATTAACAATCAAACCAAGAAAAAAGAGATTTAGAGACTTTTTTATTAAGCCGGAACCACAAAGACATTTTTTTAATTATGAATTTCCCAAGGAGGCAAAGGCAGCCAATGAGCCAACAAATCGGGATGCATGAGGCCTACAGGATTGCAAGAAACGGCGGATATATTAAAGATCAGGCTGTGAGTTATGCAACTATGGCTGCGATCGTGGCAGAGGCTTATAAACAAGGGTACGAGAAAGCAGAGGCGGACAAAAAGCCTCACAGTTAAAGAGAGGGGCGGCACGTCTTCCGGCGTGTTGCCCTTTTTCTGCAGAAAGGCGGTCTATTATGATAAAAGGAGCAAAGACCATAACACAATATAAAATAATGCGATGGATTGAGGAGCATTTTATTGATGTGCTCATAGAACCACAGAAAGGTAATAGCGTGAAAATAACGGATAGTGTGGGCGAGAGTATAACAATCACTATAAACGGCACAGGAGACGTTATAGACGCGCTCAGCGGCGAGATATTAGACAGAGAGGGGGCGAGGGTATGAGCGAGAAGAGGAAAGACCACAAAGGCCGTATATTAAAGACCGGGGAATATTGGGACCCAAAGGGGCGGCGGTATATGTTCCGTAAGATGGTAGACGGCGAGAGGGTTACAATCATTGATGATGATTTGATAGAACTCAGAAAAAAAGAAAATGAATTGTTGCACCAGATAGACAGAGGGCGCAGAATCAGCAGCAAAAGCGCAAAAACCACCCTAAACGAATATTTTGACAACTGGTTAGAGTTATACGCTAAAAGCGGAAGAAAAGCCACCACCTGCACCAATTACAAAAGCTATTATAATACCTATATCCGGGAGACTATCGGAAAAAAGGCAATCACAAAGGTTTCAAAGGCAGATATACAAAAAATCATAAATGATATGGTTAGGGATGGAAAAAAGCACTCTACACTTGCCAACCTCAAAAGCTGCTTGAATATTGTTTGTGAATGTGCTGTTGATGATGATATTATTGTAAAAAACCCGGCTAAAAATATACAGCTACCACAGACAGAAAGCGAGAAAAGGGAGCCGGTGCCGGAGGAACACATAAAAATATTTTTGGAATATGTGCGCAATAGTGACAGATTTTCATATAGTTACCCGGCGTTTTTGGTATTATTCAACACCGGTATTAGAGTTGGAGAGCTTGCAGCCTTAACATGGGAGGATGTAGACACCAAAGCCGGAGAGATTCATATAAACAAATCATTAAACCGATACAGAGAAAAGGACTACGGCTTTACTATGGCAGTAGGAAGCCCAAAAAGTAAAACCTCGATCCGTACTATTGTAATGAATGATACTGTTAAACTTGCCTTGATGCGTTTGAAGATGCAAAGCGCAAGGACAACGCCAACACTTCCGCGTGTGGATGATTCGGGGAATAAAATAGGAGAGGCAACAGGGTTTGTATTTCTCAATAGTGCCGGTCATGTTTGGAGCGAGCCACCATTTAGGGAGCTTATAGGACGCATAACAAAGCAGTACAACAAAGAGGCGGAGAAGATGGGGAAAGAAAAAATAGAAGTATGGAAGCCACACCAGAGCCGCCACAGCTACACAAGCCTCGCCTACTCTGTTGGTGCTGATATGAAAGCAGTTAGCCATATGCTAGGACACGCAAGCATCAATACAACACTTGATGTATACGCAGACCTTAGCGAAGAGAAGAAAAAGGAGCAAGAGGCAGTTATAAAAGCGGTTCGGATCTCGTGACAGTTTGTGACAAAATTTGTGACACTAGCGGTCAATGTGATAACTATTAGATGCAATCAGATGAATGTTGCTTTTATAAGGAAGTATTGAAAATAAAGCAGATGCAACGAGATACAAACACACGAACATATGTGTGACAAGAAAAAATACTTGACACCTTGTTTATGCTGTAGTATGATAGCTCATGTGTGGCAGGTGAAACTATGGAAAAAATCGTTGAACAGGGACTTTTATATGATTTCTACGGAGATCTTCTGACGGAGCATCAGAGAGCTGTTTATGAAGATGCCGTGTATAATGATATGTCTCTCTCCGAGCTCGCAGATGCTTATGAAGTATCCAGACAGGGCATACACGATTTGTTAAAGCGGTGTGATAAGATACTGCTTGGTTATGAGGATAAGCTTCATCTGGTTGAAAAATTTACGAAGATCAAAGGGCTTCTGCATGATATGAAGGAAACGGAGCAGTTATCCGAGATACACAGGATCGCAGATGAGATTTTAGAGGAGTTATAATACATGGCATTTGAAAGTTTAACTGAAAAACTGCAAAACGTATTTAAAAATCTCCGTAGTAAAGGCCGTCTGACAGAAGAGGATGTAAAGGCTGCCCTGAAAGAAGTTAAGATGGCGCTTTTGGAAGCCGATGTTAACTTCAAGGTTGTAAAGCAGTTTATCAAGACGGTAGAAGAGAGAGCTGTTGGTGCAGATGTCATGAATGGCTTAAATCCCGGACAGATGGTGATCAAGATCGTAAATGAAGAGCTGATCGCACTGATGGGAAGCGAATCTGCCGAGATACAGCTTCAGCCCGGAAAAGCCATTACGGTTCTGATGATGTGCGGTCTGCAGGGTGCAGGTAAGACAACGACGACTGCAAAGCTTGCAGGTAAATTTAAGCAAAAAGGAAAAAAATGTCTTCTGGTTGCATGTGATGTATACAGACCGGCGGCGATCAAGCAGCTGCAGGTCAATGGAGAGAAGCAGGGTGTGGATGTCTTTTCCATGGGAGAGAATCAGAGCCCGGTTGATATCGCGAAAGCGGCCATAGAGCATGCGCAGAAGAATGGACATAATCTGGTGATCTTAGATACGGCCGGTCGTCTGCATATTGATGAGCAGATGATGACAGAGCTGAAGGAGATCAAAGAAAACGTAGAAGTACATCAGACGATTCTCGTTGTTGATGTCATGACCGGTCAGGACGCGGTCAATGTTGCAAAGGAGTTTGATGAAAAAGTCGGGATTGACGGCGTGATCCTGTCCAAGATGGACGGTGATTCCAGAGGCGGTGCAGCATTATCAGTTAAGGCTGTGACCGGCAAACCGATCTTCTACGCTGGTATGGGTGAGAAGCTTTCCGATCTGGAACAGTTCTATCCGGATCGTATGGCAAACAGAATCCTCGGAATGGGTGATGTGCTGACGCTGATTGAAAAAGCGCAGGAAAGCATGGACATCGACGAGGAAAAAGAAAAGCAGATGGCTACAAAGATGAAGAAGGGTAAATTCGATTTTGAGGATTACCTGGAGAGTATGAAGCAGATGCGTAAAATGGGAGGTCTTTCTTCTATTTTGAGTATGATGCCTGGGATGGGGATCAGCGGCGCAGATCTGGAAGGAGCCATCGATGAAAAGCAGATGGCACGTATGGAAGCGATTGTTCTTTCCATGACGGTTGAGGAAAGACAGAATCCGAAGCTCTTAAATCCGAGCAGAAAGCACAGGATCGCAAAGGGCGCAGGCGTGGACATCGCAGTTGTAAACCGCTTCATCAAGCAATTTGAACAGAGTCAGAAGATGATGAAGCAGCTTCCCGGTATGATGGGAGGCAAAAAAGGCCGCAGAGGATTTGGCGGTTTTGGCGGTATGAAATTACCATTTTAATTTATATATATAAGAAATGTGTAGTTTTCCGGACCGGGTAATCCGGTACGGGTTTCAAAAAGAAAAACATCCGGACAGGATGAAGTTTATGTGGAGGAAAAAGAAATGGCAGTAAAAATCAGATTAAGAAGAATGGGACAGAAGAAGGCTCCTTACTACAGAATTATCGTAGCAGATTCCAGAGCACCTAGAGATGGTAGATTTATCGAAGAAATCGGTACTTTTGATCCTAACACAGATCCAAGCACATGCAAAGTAAATGAGGAGTTAGCTAAGAAATGGCTTGCAACTGGCGCACAGCCAACAGCAGCAGTTAACAAGATCTTCAAACAGGCTGGCATCCAGAAATAATTGCTAGTTTTGTCATGACACTTTGGAGGTGTGGATTATGAAAGAATTAGTGGAAGTAATCGCTAAAGCTCTTGTTGACAATCCTGACGAAGTGGTAGTAACAGAAAAAGAAGAAGGAAAGAATGTAACGATCGAACTTCATGTTGCTGCTTCCGATATGGGCAAGGTCATTGGAAAACAGGGAAGAATTGCAAAAGCAATCCGCTCTGTGGTCAAGGCAGCCTCTTTAGGAGACAATAAGAAAGTGGATGTGGAAATCATCTGATAAGTATGTGAATCAATGAGCAGAATGAGAGTATCATTCTGCTCTGTTCATATCATAAGAAATTTTCGGATTTCCTATGATACAAAGTGAGGAAAACAAATGGAAGATTTATTACAGGTAGGAGCTATTACACAGACACATGGCATCCGGGGGGAAGTGAAGGTGTTTCCGCTGACGGATGATGTCGGCCGGTTTAAAAAAGGAATCAGCCTGATCCTGGATCTGGGACGCAGCAGGCTGGATCTGGAAGTTGAGACAGTCAAGTTTTTTAAGCAGTTTGTAATCTTGAAATTTAAGGGATATGACAGTATCAATGAAATAGAGAAATTCGTGAAGAAGAATCTGTATGTAACGAGAGAAAATGCTGTAAAGCTGAAAAAAGATGAGTATTTTATTGCAGATCTGATCGGGATGACGGTGCAAGAGGAAGATGGCGCAATACTTGGGACTGTCAGTGATGTGCTGCAGACCGGTGCAAATGATGTGTATGTGGTGGCGTTGGCAGATGGCGGAGAGGTATTGCTTCCGGCGATCAAGGACTGTATTCTTTCCGTGGATATGGAAAAAAGAGAGATGCAGGTGCACGTGCTGGACGGTCTGCTGTGATCATAAGGCCGCCTGAAAACGGAATTCGCCGTCTGTGGTGAAAAACCTGCAGTTTCCATGATATTTATCAACAACGGAGATCATGCTTTGCACACCATATCCGTGGCCCTGTTCCTTATTTTGGGAAAGCGGAATTCCATTTTGAAAAACGGGAGAATCTTTGCAGCTGTTTACAAGACTGATGCAAAGCTGCCCGTTTTTTTCATAGATTTTTAATTGCATATAACGCTTGGCAGGATCTTCTGACAGTGTACAGGCATGGATTGCATTTTCAAGCCCATTGGAAAGCAGACTGCACAGATCGGTGATCTGAAAAGCGGAAAAAGAAGAAGCAGTGACGGAAGCGGAAAACCGGATCTGCTTTTCTTTTGCGCTGTCTGCATAAAAAGAAAGAATAAGATTCAGTGCTTCATTGTTACAATATTGTGTGATCGTGCTTTGAGAAAGAGAAACTCCGATCTCCTGAATATATTTGAGGGCATCCTCTTTTTTATCCTGCATAATACAGCTTTCAAGAAAATGCAGATGATGTCTCAGATCATGGCGGTAAATGGCGGATTGTCTTTGCAGCTGGGAAAGCTGGCTGATTTCCTTTCTGGACTGAATGGTAACTGCGGTAAGCAGCAGATTTTCCTGCTCGGCTTTCTTTTTCTTTCCGGTGATATCAATGACATAGATCGAAAGGATACAATAAAGAAATACGATAAAACTGTCAAGAAAATCTGCAATAATAAATCCACCGGTATAGAGAAGGCTTGTATATACGGTGAATGCATATTTTAGGACATAGTATGCCATTGGCAGAAGGCAGAATAAAAACAGGATCGTCTGATTCTCATATTTCAGTCTGATAATGTAAGGCGACAGAAAACGGATAATAAGCCATAACAATGGAATCGTCACAAGAATTGCGACGATGTCGGTGATAAACGGATCGTAATCAAAGAAAAATGCAACAAGGGTACCGAACATTTTTCGGGGCGTGCATAAAAGATAGGCAGACGATACGGCAATGACTGATACAAAAAAGTTGCGGTGCAGTACGAAACGGATCAGTAAAATGAGAGGTAAATGGATCAGCAAAGGGTAACATTTGTATAACACATCTTCCCCTAAGATCAGGTAGAAAATAAGCTCCATAAGACTAAAACCGATGATTGTCAGACAATAGGCTCTTTTATGAGCCGGAAACGGATAATCCGCAAGATAAAAGGATGCGATAATACCGAAAATAAGAACAAGTCCGTAATTCAAAAGATGGACAAGAGTTGTAAGATTCATCAGGAAAAATCCTCCATTAGAAAAGATATATTAATATAGAAGTATTGTAACTTGAAAACGGGAAAAAAGCTATATTCTGATATGCTATTCACGTCGAAAAAAATGTAATTCGTGCTGTTTTGCTCTGATGTAGTAAAAAATTTTGTAAAATATACAAAATATTGTTATTTTACGGAGTGTTCACCACAATAAACAGGGGGAGACATATGAAAGAGAATTTTTGGAAACGGATATTACATGACAGGCAGAAGAGACGGATTATGCTGCTATGTCTGATCGCACTGATTGCGGTTACGACGTTTGCTGCCTTTACGATCCACAAAACATCGGATCGGAACGGACAGGCAACGCCCGGGCAGGATCAGGTAGCAGATGCAGCGCATCTGACAGAGGAAGATGCCGGTTCGGATTTGGAAACAGATACCGGAGCAGATACTGAAACGGATCAGGACTATGAGGATCAGGCAGTTTCTTCGGATACAAAAGAAAAGGACGCTGTGCAGAAGAAAAGCCTGTTTGGCAGACTGAAGGATACGCTGAAGGGAAATGATAATGCATCCACCGGCACAGCAGACAATCCTTCCGGACAGGACAACCAGGAAACCAATACAAACAGAAAGTATCGTGTCAAGTTTTATACGGACGGAGGAAGCAAGCTGAAAAGCTGCAAGGTAAAATCGGGCACCAATATCAGCAGTCTGCCGACCCCTTATAAAAATGATGCTATTTTTGTGAGCTGGTATTATGACAAGGACAAAAAGAAGCTTGCCAGCGGTAATGATACAATACAGAAAAACACAAAGCTTTATGCGGATTATATAGCGCAAAGCCCTGTAGAAGGCGTAGAAACCGTCAATTTTGCAAGTGCGCTGGATGTGGGAAAGGATTTTACGATCAAAATAGAGACATCCGATGCGGGCATGGATGCGGCGGCAGTAAAAGCTGCAATCACCGCAACCAATCTGACAGATCCAAAGCAGAAGGATATTATCAATGTTTCCGGTGCAAACGGAAGCTTTGTGATTTCCGGTAAAAATCCGATTTCCGAAGATGGCGGACTTGGTGTGCAGGATGGATTTGCAGATGGTTCTACCTATCGTATTGCACTGACAGATGAAAGACTGTGTTTTTCCGGTCAGCCGCAGACAGCAAGAGAGTATAATTTTACGACTGCAAAGCAGCAGGTCATGAACATTGCATTAAATGCAGACATGATCTACATTCCGGCTGAGGATGTCAGCAATATCACAAGTGATGGGAAGCATGTGGATTCTTTACATATCGCCCTGTATCAGGCAGACAGCAACGGTACGTTGGGACCGGCTGATCTGACAGTCGGTGAATTCGACTATACAAAGGGTGAGCTTGCGGTAGGAGATACGGTATCGATCTATGCAGGTCTCAGACCGGATCTGCGTACCCTTGATACGCCCGCAGAACAGAATGGTGATCTGGCATATGTAAAGATCACAGGAAAAAACGGAAACCGCTACAGTTATAAAAATGCAGATGCTGAAGATGTTATTTTTGAGCCGGATATGCTGCCTCTCCCGGCAGATGCGGATCAGGATACGGCAGCAAATACTGTTACAGTAGAAAATAAATACCTTGATTTCTCTTCGGACGTATATGCCAATATTGATCTGGACAGCCAGACAACAGTTGATGTTGGTGATTTTCTTATGTTCTATACAGGAGATTTTACCAAACAGACAGGAGAAGATGCGGCGACAATCACAAAGTATGGCAAGATCACAGAAGTAGAGGAAAAGGAAGATCTTACCGTTATCACGTTTGAAGACACAAAGTGGGACGATGTACAGGCTGCAATGGATATCTATGCAAATGATGCAGTTTCCGGGCAGGAATTGCTGGAGGGTGTAGATACGAAGACACTGGAAGCACAGATCGAGCAGCAGGCAGTCGACAGTGGTTTTGCCGAGGAAGCAGCGCAATATCTGGGATCTGTTGCCTTGGCAACAAATAACTTTACAAAGCTCAGTGAAAATATGAATCTCAGTGATTATCAGATCACACTGGAAGATGGTACGCCGATCACTACGGAGGAATTTCAGACACTTGCGGCAGGCTCCGGCTTTACGGCAGAATGTGAGATGGAGGATGGATATCCGAAGGCCTCTATCACAACGAAGCCGACAAAGCTCAGTGGTGCAATGAACACGGCGGCAAAAGATAAGGGACTGAGTGTAAAGCTTGAAGTAAAAGCCAATATCACAATCGGAAAGAAGGGATCTTCCAATCAGCTGGGGATCGAGGTCAGTGGTGTCTTTGAAGAAGAAGTCGGACTGGATCTCGGTGTTCGCAGTAAAGCAATCTGGAAAGTTTGGGGCATTTTCCCTTATATTGCAGAGTATCGTGTGACTGCCAATGTGGATGTACTGAATTATACAGGCGTGGAAGTCAATGCCACGATGATGACAAAAACCGATGATGAGGATGATGACGACGACAGTACCCAGATCGCAAGCAAGATCAAGGAGCTGATCGACGAAAGCAAGAAGGACGGAGAGGACGAGGAGTCCGAGGAAGCGAAGAACAATCTGGTAAAGCGTTATAAGGAAATGATGGACGCTGAGTCTGACTGGGTAAGAGTTGTGGAGCAGAACATTGTGGATACGGAGAAGTATCTGCCGCCACCACTTCCGATCATTGCTGTAAATGCAGAGATCGATTTCGTTGTCAAAATGGATGCCTGCGTATCGATCGGTTTTGATTTTGAATATCAGACAGGTAAACGGTATACGTATACGATCGATGTGTTTGCCGGAGCAGTTTATAATGATGAGGTTTCATTGCTGGAAGAGCAATACGAATTTGACTTCTATGTTATGGGACGGCTTGCGGTCAAAGCGGGACTGGAATTTGAATTTAAGGTCGGTCTGTTCTCTACGGATCTGGATTCGGTAGGATTTCAGGCTGAGGCAGGTGCGTATACGAAGCTGTGGGGCTATTTCTATTATGAGCTGAAGTATACAGCAGGAAACGGACGAAGCCAGAGCTGCAGCGGAGCACTTCTGATCGATGTAGGTGCGTATCTGGAGCTGGGCCTGAAAGCACAGGCATTCAAGGATACCTTTTCAACGGAATTAAAGCTTTTAGATAAGGAATGGTCTTTGTGGACGGTCGGAAGACAGGATAATATTCTGGACTTTACAACGGAGCAGGAAGATATGCCTTATATCAAGCTGAAGCAGCATGTGCGGGATACAGAACTTCCGGATTACGCATTTTCCATGCACTATCTGGATCTGAAGGACGGAAAAGAAAAAGATGCTGTTTATGAAGACGCTTTTGACAGTTCCAAGCCGGAAAGCCGGAAGAACCGTAAGAATTTCGATATCCGTATGACGAATGATAAATTTACATATGATCCACAGACGAACACGATCAGTGTACATCCGGATAAGGAAGACAAAAAACTGGAAGGTGAAATGATTATTACATGGATCCAGTATCCGCTGGCATTTTCTTCCAGACCGATCCAGCGTACGGTTTCGCTGTACTGGGACAATCTGAAGGATGGCTATGTGATCGTTCCACATACAAACGGCGGCAGCTATATTGCCATGATCAATGCCAAGTATGAAGCAAAGGTGGAAAAACCGGCAGATCCGAAAAAACAGGGATATCAGTTTGCGGGATGGTATAAAGAGGAAGACCTGAAAACCGCTTATCAGTTCCCGGATAAGATGCCGGCTAAGGATGTCAGCATCTATGCTAAGTGGACAGCAAATAAAAACACACCGTACCGCGTGGAATATTACGGAGAAAACGTAAGATCCGGACAATATGAGCTGATGGCAAAGTCTGCTTTTAAGGGCACGACAGACAGCTATGTGACACCGGAGGTAAAGAGCTTTGCGGGATATTGTGCACCGGCGCAGCAGAAGCTTAAGGTAAATGCCGACGGAAGCAGTGTACTTCGTTATTACTATAGCCTGCAGAAGCATACCGTTACATTCCGACCGGGAGAAGTAGGCGGAGAAGCACAGCGCTATGAACTGAAATACGGCGGAAAGATCATCGCGCCGATGATGGCAGCAAAAGGGTATACCTTTACCGGATGGAATCAGCAGGTACAGTCTGTCATGGGCACGGAAGATCTGACCTATACAGCCCGGTGGAGCAAAAATAACGATACCGCATATCGTGTAGAATATTACGTGCAGGATACAGACGGGGCCTATAAGCTGCAGCATATTTATTATGGCAAGGATGTCACAAAGGCGTCTGTTTCTCTGGAAAGCCTGAAAAATCTGGTGATCAGTGAGAACCAGACTGCAGACAGCCTTTATACGAAGGAAAATGCCATTGTCTTTGAAAATATGACCGTAAACGGAATTGCAACGGAAAATGCAACTGTGGAAGGAAACGGCAAGACGGTCATCAAGCTCCGTTACAAACGTCTGAAATATAAGGTGACATTTGCACTGGGATATGAAACCGAGGCAGGAGAAAAGACTGTGACACAGGATGTGTATTATGGGGAGCCGATCATACTGCCGGAAAATATAAAGCGCAAAGGCTATACCTTTAAGGAATGGAGCATCGACGGCGAAACACCTGTGACACCACAGGAAAAGATGGGAACAGAGGATCTTACCTATCATGCATTATGGAAGGTACATACCTATCAGCTGAAATTTAATAAAAACAGCGATCTGGCACTTGGCAGCATGGAGGGTATGAGCTTTACATATGATCAGGAAAAACAGTTACCGCCAAGCACTTATACAGCAGAGGATTATGATTTTACAGGCTGGTCTGTAAAGCCTGACGGAAAAGCAGAATATGCAGATGGTGCGGCAGTCAGCAACCTGACAGACGAGGACGACGGTCTTGTAACTTTATTTGCAGTATGGCAGCCAAAGAACTATGGCATCACTTACTATGGCGTGGATGGAGCTGTCAATACAAATCCGTCAGGTTATACCGTGGAAACGGAGACGATCACGCTGCAGGCTCCTGTCAGAGCAGGGTATACCTTTAAGGGCTGGTATACAAACGAAGCATGTTCCGGTGAACCGGTAAGCGAGATCCCGAAAGGATCAAGGCTGGACAAGAGCTTCTATGCAAAATGGGAAGCCAATACAGATACCCCATATCTGGTAGAACATTATAAACAGGCACTGGATGGCAGCTATGTACTGGTCGATACGGATATGCTGCAGGGTACTTCCGATACAACCGTGTCCGCGGATGTGAAGAGCTATGAAGGCTTTGAAGCACCACAGAAGCAGGCATTTGTGATCGCAGCAGACGGCAGTACGGTTGTCAGATATGAATACATCAGAAAGATCTATACGATCACCCTGGATCCTGCTTCCGGATCATTTACGGATGGCACGGGGGAGAGTATCAGTGTACCATACGGGGCAGAACTTCAGTTACCTGTTCCGGTAAGAGAAGGCTATGGCTTTTGCTCATGTGAGATAAAGAAGTAAAAGAAATGTAAAAAATTTTGCCGTTCCTATCCGGCTGACTGCCGGACAGGTCGGGCTTTATGCGTCGGGCAACTCTACCTTGCCGACGAAAGAATAATAGATTTCAATTTCCTGTCTGCGGAGCTTCCCCCGGCGTTTCCCGTCAAGGGCTTCCGATTCGTGGATTACGATTTTCTCTACAAACTCCCGTAACAGGGTAGGGGTGAGTTCCTCAAAGCTGGTGTACTTGCGTACCACTTTCATAAACTTTTCAGCGTTTGCCGTGGCTTCCAGCGTCCGTGAAAGCTCGCTCTGCAGAACGGCGGCACGCTCTTTCAGTTCCTTTTGCTCGGCTTCGTAGTCTGCCGACAATTCCGTGAAACGCTCGTCTGAAATGCGTCCGGCTACACTGTCCTCATATAGCCGCTTGAAGATTGCGGAAAGCTCGCCTATACGCTTCTCGGCGGCTTCCAGCTCTTTCTTCTTGGCGGCGTTCCGGCGTTTACTCCCGTCCTCGGTCTGCTCGGTTAAGAGCTTCATAAACCGGGCTTCGTGCTTGGCGGCATACTGTGTGACTTTCCGCAAATTCTCGGTCACTCCCTCGGTCAACAGGTCGGTGCGGATAAAATGCGCCGTACAGTCTGCCGTGCGCTTCTTGTAGCTGCCGCATATGTAGCAGTCCTGTTTCCGCTTGTCTGTCTGATACCTCTGCTGGTACATGACGCTGCCGCAATCGGCACAAAAGAGTATGCCGGAGAACAAGCCCACTTCATCATAGCGGTTGGGGCGTTTGCGCTGCTTGCGTAGCTCCTGCACACGTTCCCATGTGTCACGGTCTATGATGATTTCGTGGTGGTTCTCAAATACTGCCTGCTTGTCCTCGCTGTTGTAGATAATCTTGCTGTTTTTGTAGGATTGGGTGGTGGTCTTGAAGTTCACAAGGCAGCCCGTGTATTCCCGGTTTTCAAGGATATGCACCACGGTATTTGCCGCCCACTTGCACTCATAGCCGGGGTGGTAGCGGCGGGTTCTCCCTGTCCGGCGGTATTCCAGCGTTCCCGGCGTGGGGATTTCCTGCTCCGTAAGCATACGGGCTATCTTGGTCGGTCCGTTCCCGGCAAGGCATAAGCTGTAAATCTGCTTTACCACGGGTGCGGCTTCCTCGTCAATAATGAAATTTTCGTCCTCGTCCATGAGGTAGCCGTACACGGGCTTGCTTGTGACAGGCTTCCCGCTCATGCCTTTTGACCTCTTGACCGCTCTGATTTTCTTGCTCGTATCCCTCACCAGCCATTCGTTAAAAATGTTACGCAGAGGGGCAAAGTCATTGTCGCCCTGTGCGCTGTCAACGCCGTCATTGATTGCAATGAAACGGACGTTTTTCTGTGGGAAAATCATTTCCGTGTACATTCCCACTTGTAAGTAGTTTCGCCCTAATCTTGACATATCCTTTACAATGACCGTCCCCACAAGCCCCGCTTCAATGTCGGCAAGCATGGACTGGAAGCCGGGTCTTTGGAAATTTGCCCCGGAAAATCCGTCGTCCGTATACCATTTGAGGTTGGTAAAGCCGTTCTGTTTGGCATAGGCTTCAAGAATCCGCTTTTGGTTGCTTATGGAATTGCTCTCGCCTTGCAGTTCGTCCTCATGGGATAATCTCGGATATAGGGCGGTAATAAGTGTTGTGGCAGTCTGTCTTGACATAAATTCCTCCGTTTCCGACAGCCAGCCCCACTATTCCGTAGGTCTATCATACCACATGGGGCGGCTGTCTGTACAGTCCTTTTTGCTACTTTATGTCGAAAAATATCACATTTTTTTATTAAGGTTTGTCGCACTATATGGCATGGGCGGCTGTTCCTCCTGCGGCAGCTTCCGCTTCCAGCACTTTCATCATTTTGTCGGCAGCGGTGGCGGTAGCGTCCTGTTTGAAGTAGCCGGAAACGACAAGCACGGTGTTCCCCCGGCGTACCTCGGTCACGCAGTCCGGGCGGCGGGCAGTAGCGGCGGTGTTCCTGTTGGGGGTATTTGTCATAGGCTCTCCTTTCCATTCATTAGCGTTTTCAGCCGTTCCATTTTCTCCTGCGCCGTGGCTTTTCTGAAATTCTCCCCGGTAAAACAGACGGGGGAACACATTTCAAGCAGGCGGTCATAAATCCGGGCGTGGGGCGTGTCCTCCGGGTTCTGCAATTCTTCCAGCGTGAGGTTTGTCGTCACGATCAGCGGCTTGCCGCTGCGGTATCGGCTGTCTATCACGTTGTAAACCTGTTCAAGTCCGTATTCCGTGCCGCGTTCCATGCCGAAATCATCAAGGATAAGCAGGGGGAAGCTGCAAAGGCGGTCTATGTATTCGTTCCTGTCCTTGTAGCTGGCGGCAAGGTCATTCAGTATCAAGGCAAAGTTTGTCATGCACACGGAAATCTCTTTCTCCATGAGGGCGTTGGCGATACACCCGGCAAAATAACTCTTGCCCGTGCCGACTTTCCCCCATAGCAGGTAGCCGATATTTTCCGCTTCCATATCCTCCCAATGTTCCACATAAAATAAAGCCTTATCCATTTGGGGGCATTTGCCGTTGTCATTCCCAAAAGTCCATTCCTGCATAGCCGGGTTGGTAAAGCCCTTTCTTTTCAGCCGTTCCACTTCCTCCCGGTGTTTCTGCTCCCGGTCGGCGGCTTCCAGTGTTTCCCGGCGTTTCCGCTGGCAGTCACATTCTTTTGGGTGTCGGTCACGTCCGAAAAGCGTCCTGCCCTCCGCAAAATAGGCTTCTTTGGGCTGGCGGCATTTCCCGCAGTATAAAAGCCCGTCCTCCCCTGTGTAGTCCTCCGGCTCGGCTTCCTGTGCCGTGGCAATCCGGAAAACGGCGTTGTCATAATCATAATCGCTCATAAAATAAAATCCTCCTGTTAATGGTCTTTTGGCACGCCCTGTTTACGGGGTGTTCTTCCGTCAAAGGCTTTCGCCCTCCCGGTAGGAATAATCGGGTATCTTCTGCTTTGGTGCTTTCTTTGCTTCATCATCAGCCGCCCAGCGCCGGATAGTGGCGGCATGGTTCTTGTATTTCTTCCCGCTGGAAGCGATATAGCCGGATAAGCGGTCAATGTAATATTCCCATTTGCCGGGAAGCTCCGTTTGCAGTTCTGCAAGCTCCTTTTCTGACAGGAATACGTTTTTATATCTGCCAAAAGGGGCGCGGGTGGTCTGTCCGGGTTTTATTTCTCCCTCTCTCTTTATCTCTAACTCTATATCTATCTCTTTCTCTTTCTCTATCTCTAACTCTCTCTCTGGTGGACAAATGTCCGCGGCATATGGTGGACATTTGTCCGCCACGGCTTCCGGGAGTGCTGCCTGTTCCTGCAAAGCCCGCCTTGCGCGGCGTTTGCGCTCCCCCTCGGTAGAGGACTGACCGATTAAAAGCTCTATGTTGCTCATGTACAAAGCCCCGTTCTGCAAGGGTTCTACAAGCCCCAGTTTCATAAAAATCTGCAAGGCTCTTTCCACTGTGCCGACTTGCTGGCGGGTGATTGTGGCTATCATCTGTGCGGTGTAGGGGATATTCTCGTCAAGCTGGAGCTTTCCCCCGTTCTTCAGCGATTTTAGGTACAGCTTCAAGAGAATGTTTGAGTAGAGTACGCCGTCCTGCATACTTTCCAGCAGCACGATAGCGTCCTCGTCAAAATAGCTCTCTTTCAGCTTTAGGTAGTAATATTTGCGGTTGTCTGCCATTCGTTCCTCCTTTGGTCTGTTTTTGGGCTTCTGTCACGCTTTAGGACGCTGTTTTCATGGGTAAAGGATATAAATACCGTCTACCCGTTGAGGGCGGTCAAAAAAGCCTTGTTTTACGGGCTTCTTTCATAGCCTAAATGCGTAGAAAGGTGGTATCTTTTCCGCTGACGCTCGGCTTCGTTCCGGCGGCGCACTTTTACGGTGCAGTCCGGGCAGTATTTCCCACGGTTTGACTTGGGGAGAAAATACCCGCCGCACTCGGTACAGCGTTTTCTGTCTGCCCGGTGCAAAAGGGCGGCTTCCAGCTTCCCGTCCAGCGGCAGCACGGCGGCAATGAACCAGCGGCAGAGAAGCGAATAGCTGATACTCTGCACACATACGCAAGGCTCGCCGTTATCCAGTAAGATACAGTTGCCGTTATCGTAATTACAGCACTCATGCACAAGCCGGCAAGCCGCCCGGTACTGTAAATAGTCCATGTATGGGTGTTTATCGTTCATTATCCCGCCCCTTTCCGCGCTCCGGCTCACGCCTTAAAATCTGCTCAATGTTACCCTTGACTGTCTGCAATTCCTTTGTTTTCTCCCGCTTTTCCCGGTACTCGTTGTAAAGCGTGTTTTTCTCCCTCATAAGCTGCTCAATTTCCGCTTGTAAGGTCTTGGAAGCTGGAAGTTTGGCAATGCCGTTTGCCTTAAAATACCGGGTGGCAGCTTCGGCTATCATAAAATCGCTTTCGTGCTGCTCCCGGTAGTTCTTGCGGGCTTTCTCTGTTTTCTGTGCTTTCAGCCCGTCACGGGTGGGCTTGGTCTTGATGTAGGCTAATAGCTGTTTCTGCAAGTCTTTTTTCTCCCGTAAAGTGCTTTCCACGGCTTTCAGTCCGGCGTGGACGCTGTTCAGTTCCGCACTGGCGGCAGCAAGGGCGGCTTCCAGTTCCTCCGGGGAAGAAAAGCCGGATTCCTCGTAAATGCTCATGGTCGCCGCCATTTGTTTTAGGTTATGTACAGCCGCCCAGCGGTCATATCCTATTCCCTTGCCCTCGGCTCGCTTGGCTTCCCGGTCTACCATGCGCTGTACAGCTTCCCGTTGGGAAGTGTCCTGTTTCGGGGCGTTTATTACGGCTTTATTACGTTGTAAACGCTCCCTTATGCTGCGGGGGTGTTCCTCTTTGGGTGCGGGCGTTTCGGCGGCTCTGACGGCGTTCTGTGCGTTTATGGTGAGTGTTTCCAGTACGGCGGTGCGGTCAAAATCATCACCCAACTTCCGGGCGGTGACTGGCTTCGTCCTGTCCGGCGTGAGATACGATAACCTCCCCCGGCTCTCCTTGACGGTCACTCCCTGTTGCAGCAGCTTCCCGGAGAAGTCCTCAAAGGAAATGGCAGAGGAAAGGGCGGTGCGGATCGTGCGCCGTAACTTCTCTTTATCGGTTTCAAATTTTGTAAGTTTGGGCGGTTCTCCTGTGGCGGCATGGGAAGCGTTCTCTTTATCCAGTGCGGCTTGTCCTTTCCGTTTCGCCCAATACTCCCGCTCGGTAATGCGGCTCTTGCTCCCGTTCAGTAAGTCAATCTGATAGAGGTTTTCCCGGTGGCACATCTCCATGACTTCCGCTTTGAAATATTCCATAGCTGCGTCCGTGCAGCGGTGCTTGCAGCCCTCCCTTGTGTCCGCTGGTCTTTCCATGTAGGGCAGTAGCGGCACTTCCGCAATCCGCAAAGAATTGATTACGATATGCACATGAATGTTGCCGCTGTGGTTATGCCCGTCCGGGTGGGTGCATACAAGGGCTTGGTGTCCGGGGAAATGTTCTCTACAAAACTGCTCGCCCAATTCCTGCGCCCGGTCTACGGTCAAGCCGTTGTCCTGTGCGTCACGGGGGTCAAAACTGATGATATAGTGGTGGCTCTTTACGTCCTCCCGTTTTTGGTTCTTGCCGTATTTCAGATTGGAGCGCATACACGCGATTGCAAAATCTTCATCACCGCAATTCAGAGAGGAAATGAGATAGCCTGTCCTCGGAACAATCTGCCCGTTTTCATCACGGGTGGGCTTCATGGTAAACTCGTCATGCTCAAAGGTTAGGTACTGTTCAGCCGCCCCGTAGTCGGCATTTTTAGAGCTGATATGTTTGAACGTTGCCAACGGCTTCACCTACTTTCTGCAAGACTTCAAACTTCAAGGCGGCAAGCTCCGCTATGGCGGCGCGTACCTCATTGGAGAGTGTGTTATAGGGTGCGCCGTATTCGTTCAGACAGCGGGCAATCTGATTCAGATTCCCGCCGATTTTGCCGTACTCTGCTGTAAGTTTCCCAACGGCAGAGAGCAGTTCATCATTGACCGGGGAAACAGTAATGACCGGGCATATCCTTGACTTGGTTAGTGCTTGCCGGATAAACTCGGCTTGGCTCATTTTGCAGAGGGAAACACGCTCGGAAAACTCGGCGTATTCTTCCTCGGTCAAGCGGGTCTTGATTACCCGGTGGCGGTGGGGCGTATTGTATTTTTTCATGGTCGTAGACCTCCTTTCTTTTTATGCTTTGCCCTTTCACTAATAGGAGAAAAACAGGGGCATAAGCGGAAGTGTTTTTTGAAAAATCCGAAAAAATTTTCGGGGATTTTTCAAAGCGGCGCAAGCCGCAAAAGGCGGGCTTGGGGTGGCAACCCCAACAAGATTCCCGCAGGACAAAATTGAGCGGTCAGCGAAATTTGGTACTGTGGTAGAATCTTGCTCTAAGAAAACAGCGTAAATTTCCCCCTCTATTCCTTACTACGCAGAGAAATGCAAATATGGCAAAGTTTTGGGAAACTTTTTGATAAAACTTTTCGACAAAGTTGAAAAATCGGCTCGTTTTTTGGCGCAAAAAAACAGGAAACCTTTTCTTGATTTCCTGTCATGGTATGCCGCCATAATGGGCGGCGGTTATTTGGTTTTCATTCCCCGGAAGCAAACTTGTAGCCCATGCCTAAAACCGTCTTGATGTAGGTGGGCTTGCGGCTGTCCGGCTCTATTTTTTTCCGCAGGTTGTAAATCACATTTGCAACGCTTGACTGGCAGCTTTCACTTTCCATGTTCCAAACGGCTTCAAATATTTGTGTCCGTGTGAGGACAATGCCGGGGTTGGAAGCAAGATATACAAGGGTACTGTATTCAAGGCGGGTAAGGCTTACTTCCTCCCCGTCTTGAAATACCCGGCGTTGGTTCTGCTTTATTTCCAGTCCCGGAAAAGATAACACGGAAGCGGTTGTGATCTGCATGGGTTCAATCTGTATATAATCAGATATTGCCGATATGATTTTGTCAATCGCTGTTTCCTCTTGTTCGTTAAGTGTCAGCAGTAGTAATTTCCCCATGTTCATTACCTCTTTTATCCGTTGAATTTAAACTATATTTTTCTGTCGTGTTTTTGACAGTAAGCAACAAATATATATGATAGAGAGCGTAATGTCAATTTAATGCCATTAAAAGAGAAAGATGGTCTGTCTAATTATTTTCATTTTGTTCATATGCACTTACGCTGCGTTTGGCATTTAGGCAATTCAATATATTGTAAATTTATCTATATCAGCGGGCTAACCTCATTTTCACAAAATAAGCTAAGTTTGTGAAGCGCTCTTGTGCAGGCAACATATAAGAGGTTTTTATCATCTTCATCATGGTAGTTTTGGCTATCTGCATCACAAATTAAGACAGTATCAAATTCTAATCCCTTTGACATATATACTGGTAAGATAAACACGCCTTGTAAATCTGATGCGCTCCCATTTTTAATTAATTGAATATCAAGTTTGTGTTTAATTTTATTAAATAGATAGGTTGAATTTTTTTCGGTTTTACAAATTAAGCATATCGACTGAAACCCTTTCTCTTGGCATAATTTTATTTCCTTAACAATTTCATCAATGAAGATTTCGGAATTATCAGCAATATATACTTTTGGGCTATCGCCATTCCGATTAAAACTTTTTATCTGTGAACTTTGTTCAATGAACTTTAAACTAAAATTTAAAATTTCATTCGTACAACGGAAACTTTTATCCAACATAATAAGAGAAGATTTTTTCTTGTTCAATATTTTTTGAATTTGTTCGTAGAAAGAAATATCTTCTTTTTTGGCAAGAGTCTGTTTCATATCTCCTAAAATAGTAAATTTGGCATTAGAAAAAACCAAATTAAATATTTCATATTGGAGAGGGTAGTAGTCCTGTGCTTCATCAATGACTACCTGCTTAATATTTTTATATTTATTTGTTCCGTATATTTTTAAATACAAATAAGCGATTGCTATTGCGTCATCATAATACAAGCTGTCTGCTTCCAAATTTTCCTTAGTATATTTCCAAATATTTTTTATGTTTTGTGACGGATTGCTATTTTGCAGCAGGCTATAAAAATAGGCTTCATTGCTAAATAATATTTTATATAATTCAACAATGTCAATTTTTATAAATTTCTGTATTTCCTGCTTGATTAGATTTTTTTCTTCTTTATGCCCCCGCCCTTTTCCTGTTCCAAATATTTGTTCTAAAATATAATCTTCTAATTGTTCTAATTTTATGCCTAATGGTGTTTCTGGTCTTCCTAATATCTTGTCTTTTAGAATTTGCCCGCTTACAACGCATTTTCCTTCATAATAAACATCTTCAAATTCTATCCACTGGCGGGGTATATCAATGAGAAATTGGTCTAAAATTTCCCTAAAAAAACTTGACGTTTTAAATTCTATACTATTTCTTGAAATTTCCTTGTATTTTGAATTGACAATCAAGTTTTCTAAAAAATCATTTCTTGACTGAATTTTCCTGCCATTTAATAACTCACTAAGTATATCTTCAAACACGGAAGAAATAACATTATCTTCTCCCAATTCGGGCAATACATTTGAAATATATTGCTCAAATATAGAATTTGGGGAAATAATCATAATGTTATTTGCGGACAGCTTTGTTTGTAAACCTTGATACATAAGATAAGCAGCCCGGTGGAGAGCAATAGAGGTTTTTCCACTTCCCGCTACACCCTGTACCATTAGCAGGTCATTTTCCATATCTCTAATAACCACGTCCTGTTCATGCTGAATTGTTTCAACAATAGCTTTCATTTTAGCAGTAGTGTTTTGTGACAGTAATTGCCTTAAAAATTCATCAACAATCTGAACATCTGAATCAAAAAAATATTCCAGTGTTCCGTTTTTTATTTCATATTGGCGTTTCAAATTGAGTTCGCCTGTTACTCGTCCACATGGAGCGTCATAAAACGCTTCGCCTGTCATAAAACGATAGAAAACACTGGCAATCGGCGATCTCCAATCATAAACATACATCTCTTGATAGCTGTTTTTTCGTAGAGAAGAACGTCCAATGTATATTTTTTCAAATTCGTCCTCATCATCAAATTTAAAATCAATTCGGGCAAAATAGGGCGATTTTATCATCTTTTCTAACAGAAGTATTTTATGTTCTTCTTCTTCATAATCTATAATTTTGTCTGTAACAGGATTGATATATTGGCTTAATTCAACAAGTGCCTCGAAACCGTCTGATGTGTACAGTGATGTAATGCCGTGTTCTGTATTTTCACGCACATCTTTTTTGGCTTCGATAATTTCTGATTTTTTTTTGTCTGCCGCTTCTTTTGCCTGCTTTAATTGTTCCTCGGCTAAAGAGATTGTTTGTGCTAATCTTTTTTCTTCAAACGCTTTTTCTGTCTGATTATTCCCCATAATGATTATGACCTCCTTGAAAAATGAAAGAAAGTTTTACTGAAACATTGCTAGGCTAGTTTAGCATGTGTCAGCTTATATAAACAGTCTTGTATTCATAAAATTTGTATGGTATTATTACAGTGGGAGGAATTATGTTAGATATTTGATTTCTGCAAGCATATCAATTCTAATACGGGTAATTTAAACAATAAACAAATTGGGACAAAGAGTTATACCATTATGTCCCAATTTGTTATTACTCCATATCTTCAGCAGACAGAAACACAAGCCCGGCAAATTCTTCCTCAATCAGTTTCTTCAACTTTTCCGCTGTGCTCTATGCAGGTTCCCTTATCTCCATTCCAACCTATAATCTCTTTCTGTAAAAGCAAATCTTGTTCTGTGAAAAAATGATTTGGATTCCGTAGTAGTCGGCATTGTGCGTAATGTGTATAACTGGCTGTATCATGGAATTGTGGGTAACTCTGTTTGCAGGACGTGGGAAAGCTGCACTTTAGCTTTTCCATGTGCTGTGAATAGAGTTATCCATGATTCCATAGCCAGTTATGCACATTTCCACAATGCTTGTCTTTTGGTCTTTATCAAAATGAGCATATTGGTTATTAAGAAAAGCCCTGCATATTATCATATACAGAGCCATTCTAATCTTTTTACCCTCTACATAGAGCGTTTTCTTTCTGCAAAATTCATTTTACAGAATGATACCCGCTTTTTTTGCAAAATAGCCTTTTCTCCCGGTAAGTTCCGACTGTTTTTCCTTTGGCAGATTATTGAATAAATCCTCATAAAGAATATCGTCTAACTGCATTTCCCTAGCAAGTAAAAACACATTTAGACTAAGCCATTCCTCCCAAAGCCCTTCAAATAAACTATGGCTGTCTGTATAGGTGTCAAGTTCTTCAAAGCCATATGACGATGTATAGCACTGCAATTTAACAAAACCGTACCTACCAACATCAACCACTAAAATATCTTCATCTTCCATTTCGTACAGTTCCGCAAACGCACCAATTACTTTGTAGCACATTTCCCGTTCTTTCTCTGTGATATATACTGTTTTTTCCATGCTCATTTACCTCTATCCTTTCAAATCGTGGAATACGGTTTTCAGTTTTCTTCTACTTCTAAACCACATATTTGAAATGCCACATACGCCATTTTATACGGAATAGAGGTTGGCTGTCTGCATTTATCGGTGTGTTACTTTATGGCACATGAGCATTGATGGCTGGTATGAAGCAGACCAAAAGTTTACGGATGGCATGATGCCGGCAGGAAATATCAGCCTGAAAGCGAAATGGATCGCAGGACAGTATGGATACACGATCAATCATTATCTGCAAAAGGAAGATGGATCAGACAGTTATCTGTTAAAGGATACTGTATATGGAACTGCGGAAGTAGATACAGATGTTGAAGGACCGCTGAAGGAATACACAGGCTTTACACAGCCTGCTGAAGGTAAAAAGATGACGATCAAGGCAGACAGTGCTGCCAATGTGATCAATTATTATTATATGCGAAATCAGTATAAACTGACATGGGATCTTGACGGAGGCGCGGCTGAGAATTACACGGAAGGTTCTGTTTACTATGGCGCACAGATCCGGATTCCAAAGCCGGTAAAAGAAGGTCACTCCTATACATGGGATACGGAGCCGGTAACTGTTATGCCGGCAGAAAATCTGACTTACAAGGCAGTCTGGACGCCAAATATTTATCAGATCTCGCTGGATCCAAATGGAGGAAATGTCGTGGAAGGTGATCTTGCGACAAGAACAATCACCTTTGGAGAAGCTTATGGCAGTCTTCCTGTCATGGAGAAGGAAAACTACACCTTTGAAGGCTGGTATACGGATAAGACAGGCGGCGGTAAGCTGACGGAAACATCCGCGGTAGAACTGGGACATGATCATGTGATCTACGCACAGTATAAACCAATTGAGTTTACTATCACTTACTATGGCACGGAAGATGCCCAGAATGATAATCCGGAAACCTACAATGTGGAAACCGGTCTGTTTTCACTGGAAAAAGCAAGCAGACGGGGCTATACATTTGAGGGCTGGTATGACAATGAAAATCTGGAAGGAGAAGAAGTCAGAGCCGTTTCTGCAAATGAAACAGGCAATAAAACATTCTATGCAAAATGGCGTGAAAATCATTATAAGATCGTATACCATTCCAATGAAGGAAAGGGATACAGCAAGGAACAGCAGCTTGCTTATACTGAAATTAGTACACTTCTGAAAAACACGTATGAACGGGAAGGATATCATTTCGGTGGCTGGTCTGAGGAAACAGACGGAGAAGCTGTTTATGAAGATGAGGCTGTGGCAGCAGGCTTGTCCGGGGAGGACGATGGTGAAGTACATTTATATGCCGTCTGGATCCCTGAACTGTACAGTATTATTTATGAGAATATGGAAGGCGCAGAAAATGCAGATGACAATCCTGCCACATTTTCTGTTGTAGATAACGTGGTAACCTTCCATGAGCCTAAGGGCAAAACAGGCTATACATTTGAAGGCTGGTATCAGGATTCTTCATTTGAAAAGCCGATAGAAGGCATGGTAACGATCCAGGCACTGCATGATTTCATCCTTTATGCTAAATGGAGTGCAAACACATATACCGTTACCTTTGACAGCTGTCTCGGAGACAGTGTTCCGACGGAAACTATGCTGATGACCTATGATCAGAACTATGTACTGCCACTGGCAAGTGAAATGAAAAACTTTGCAAAACCGGGCTACAGCTTTGGCGGCTGGGCACTGGATAAAACATCCGGTGTTACCTATACGGATGGACAGATGGTTTCCAATCTGGCAGGAGAAGGAAATATTACACTTTACGCGATCTGGAATCTGGATCTGTTTAGTATTACCTACGATCTGGGATCCGGCGGAGCAAGCCATTCCAATCCGGAAATATACAGTATAGAAAATGATGATATCAAGCTGGAGGATCCGGTTGCAAAGAAGGGCTATCAGTTCCTTGGCTGGTATGCAGGCGACAACAAGATCGAAGAGATTGTAAAGGGCACCGGAAAAGACTTTAATCTCGTAGCAAAATGGGGAGGTGCAGGTGAATTCAATCTGTCTTACGTGGGAGAAGAGAATATCACATTAAAGGATGGCTCACAAGGAAAGAAGCTGACTTATAAAGTCACCAGAACAATCCCGGCAGATGTAGTGGCAACACCGAATATACAGTATGTATATTACCGCACTGTAAGTAAGACGGCATATGGTTCCACTGTGGATATTGATATTGCAAAGGATAAATATCATTTCAAACATGCAGGCGGCGAAGATGTTTATCTGACATTCGGACCGGAGGATATGGAAAAGACCTTTACGATCGAAGAGTGGGGCTTAGATACAAGTGCAGATATTGCAGCAGGTATGCAGAGCGGAAATACAGATCGTTACTACAATGTAGAGCTTTACAAGGTGGTTGATACGATCGGAACCTGTGAAGGTACGCTTGGAAATTCTGTATCCGAACAAAGAATTCTTTCTCCGCTTAGTGGTTCTACAGTTCCGGGAAACGATGTATTTAATAGGCAGTTCACATATCAGCTGACAGATGGATCTCGTACGATCACGGATAAAGGATATGATCATAATTTCAGCACCACAATTAAGAGCATGCAGCAGATAGTGAATGATAACGTAAAGCTTTCGACTTTACAGAAATCATATATGCAAAAGCAATTGACAGGAGTTGGTTTCAGGCTGGCAGTAGATCAGAGGCAAAGTGATGATGGCTATGCACATGTCAGGCTCACATTAAATGGAAACACATTATGTGAAGGAAAGCATGACCTTTCCAATAAAAAGGTCTGGAAACAATACTGGTATCCAAACAGCTCCGGCTATGTATGGGTAGGGCTGAATGACCAGATTGTTGTTCGGACGGACGCAAGCGGAAATGGTTCTGATGACTGGTTCTATGGTTCTTCTTATGTATATGCAATGATGCAGGATAACAGAAAACCGCAGCAGGTAGGTGTGGCAAATCTGGCATTTGGTAAATACAAAGCCGGAGAGCAGATCTCCATCACCGTTATTTATGACGAGGTCATCGCTTCTGTATCGGGTGTATCACTTGGTCAGGTGGCAGATATACCACTTACCAATGTGCAGTATGTAGCCGGAAAAGGCACAAATGCATTGACATTTACAGCGACCTTATCAAAGGATTTTGAAGTAACACCGGATGTCAATAACGACATCAAAAATCTGAAGCCGGTAACAGGTACGGTAAAGGATGTTTTAGGAAACTAAATATAATTTCAAAAGAAATGAAAATACCTCTTGACAAGAATAGTTGTCAGGAGGTATTTTGTATATGACAAAGATAGTTGTCAAGATGAAAGACAAAGTTGTCATAATGATAAAAATACTTGTCAAAATGAAAAGGTAGGAAAGGAGAATGGAAAGATGCCGCTCAGGAATCATTTAAAGGAATACCGGGTCCGTCTGGATGTCAACCAGCAGCAGATGGGGCAGCTGGTCGGGACATCGAGACAGACGATCAGCCAGATCGAGCGCGGTGATTATTCACCGTCGGTCACACTGGCGCTGAAGATTGCAAAAGTATGCAATGCAAAGGTAGAAGATATTTTTCAGTATGAAGAGGAAGAAGAGGAATAAAGTATGAAAACAGAAAATGAAATGATGACAAAAGAACAGGAAAATATGCAGCAGAATAAAAAAGCAAAAGGAACGTTTATCGCCATTATGTGCTGTGCCTGCCTGCTGGGCGGTTTTCTTGGCGGTTTTGGTACATGGCTGCAAAGAGGATATGATAAAGGAGAAGCGGCAGCATGGCTGGGAGAAAGGATCGGAACAATCGCCGGAAACGGACTGCCGGTGCTGATGGTGATCGCTTCCGCCATTGCTTTTGGTTATATGGCATGGGCACTCAAAAAAAGCAAAGAGGAATGGAAACAGGCACAGAATTATGATGATGAAGCATTTGAAATATGGAATGAAACATCCGATAAGCGGATCGGAACAGGACTGAACCTCGTTTCTTTTGTTACAATTTTCAATTATTTCAGTTTTTCCGTTTCTTTTTATGCAGATATTTATTATGATGAAATGAGCAGTGCAATGTTTCTGCTTGCACTTGTCATGTTGATCGTAACGATTTTTGCTTCAGTTACACAGCAGAAAAATGCAGTGGACTTTTTAAAGATTGTCAATCCGGAAAAGTCAGGCAGCGTATATGATATGAAGTTTCAGAAGAAGTGGATTGAAAGCTGTGATGAAATGGAACAGCAGATGATCTATAAGGCAGCATTTCATGCGTATAAGGTAACGAATTACCTCTGTCTTACATTGTGGACGGGATTTACCGTGCTTGCCGTGGTACTGAAGATCAGTCTCTGGCCGGTTACGATCGTATCTGCAATCTGGCTGACGATGGCAGTTTCCTATGCGGCAGAAGGCAAAAGACTTTCCAAATCGCAGAATGAGGCAGGAAGTGCCGCCGGTGGAAATCCACTGTCATTTTAGGAAAGGATATCAATATGAAATTTCACATTTTAACATTATTCCCTGAAATGGTAGAACAGGGACTCAACACAAGTATCATCGGAAGGGCTGCGGCGAAAGGGCTGCTTTCCATCAATGCGGTCAATATCCGGGATTATACAACGGAAAAACACGGGAAAGTAGATGATTATCCGTATGGCGGCGGAGCGGGTATGCTCATGCAGGCACAGCCTGTCTATGATGCCTGTATGGCAGTAAAAGGAGATAAACCGACCAGGGTCATTTATATGACGCCGCAGGGACAGACATTTACACAGGAAAAGGCGCAGGAACTTTCTAAGGAAGAGGAACTTATTTTCCTCTGCGGTCATTATGAGGGCATTGATGAAAGAGTGCTGGAAGAAGTTGTTACAGACTATCTTTCCATTGGAGATTATGTGCTGACAGGCGGAGAACTTCCGGCGATGGTCATGATCGATACAATTTCGCGTCTTGTGCCCGGGGTACTTAATAATGAAGACAGTGCACAGACAGAATCCTTTGCAGATGGGCTTCTGGAATATCCGCAGTATTCCAGACCGGAGGAATGGCATGGGAAAAAAGTACCGCCGATTCTTTTGTCGGGGCACCATGCAAATGTAGAAAAATGGCGTCTGGAGCAGTCCATGGAACGGACGAAGGAAAGACGACCGGATCTATGGGAAAGGTGGCTGGAAAAGCATGATAACAGTAGAAAATCTTACTAAGAAGTTTACCAGAACCATGCAGCCCGGTGAAACAGAAGGCGGGCAGGCAAAGCACAGGAAAAAACAGACAAAAAAAGAAGAATTTTATGCGGTAGATCATATTTCATTTTCTGTTACGCAGGGTGAGATCGTAGGCATATTAGGACCGAACGGAGCCGGTAAGACCACACTTCTTAGGATGCTCGGTACATTGATGGAGCCGACGGAAGGTCGTGTGATCCTGACGGATGAAGCAGGAAATCAGATGACGGATCCGGTGCAGATCAAGCAGAATATCGGTTATCTTTCCGGAAATACAAAGCTGTACCACAGGCTTTCGACGCGTGAGATGCTCCGTATGCTGGGCGAGATCTACGAAATGCCAAAGGAAGCAGTGGAAAAACGGATAGAAGAGATCGTGCAGGTGCTGGATATGGGAGCTTTTATTGATAACCGCATTGAAAAGCTTTCGACCGGTCAGACGCAGCGCGCTTCGATCGCCCGCTGCCTGATCCATTCCCCGGCTATTTACATATTTGATGAACCGACACTTGGACTGGATATTCTGAGCGCAGATGCGATCGTTACCTTTATGAAGCAGCAGAAGGAGGCAGGAAAGACCGTGCTGTATTCGACGCATTATCTGGAAGAAGCACAGTTTTTATGTGACCGCATCATCATGATCGATAAAGGAAAGATCATGATCGAAGGAAGTCCTGCAGAGATCATGGAACAGACGCAGACGCGGACGCTCAGGGAAGCGTTTGGCAGACTGTATATGGGCAGATAAGGAAAAAGGAGACAATATGAATCCAAATAAAATAAAAGCACTTTTAAAGAGAGAACTGACGGATATATTCCGCGATAAAAAGACATTGTGCATGATGGTGCTCCTTCCCCTTCTTCTGTATCCGCTGATGATCGTTGGTATGACGCTTCTGTTTTCTGCGATCACACAGTCGCAGGAGGAGACGACATATCAGGTGGCATTTGCAGATCTGGGACAGGAACGGGAGCAGACGCTGACTGATTTACTGGAAAAAGATGCTGATACCTTTTCTTATCAGATCAGTGTGGAGCCGTTTGATGAAAATGATAAAACAATAGAACAGGCGCTGAAGGACGGAGATTATGATGCAGTTCTTTCTTATGAGGAATCGCAGAAGGATCCTTACCGGATCTGTTATCTGGAAGCAAAGGATGATTCGGGTATTGCCGCGGCCGCACTAAAAGAGCTTTTGGAAGATTATAATAAACAGCTCCAGAAGCAGAAGGTACAGCAGCTGGGGCTGGATGCGGATGAAATCTTAAATCCGGTCCGTTATGAAGAAGTGAATTATTCTTCCACAGAGCAGACGATGGGCAATGTGCTCGGCGATATCGTGCCAATGCTTGTGATCATCAGTATTATGATGGGTGCGATCTATCCGGCGATCGATGTGACCGCAGGAGAGAAGGAACGCGGTACACTGGAAACACTTCTGACGTTACCGGTGACTAACTTTGAACTGATCATGAGCAAATTTCTGGCAGTATCGGTGATCGCCTGTGTATCGGCAATTTTAAACATTGTATCCATGGGAGCGGCATTTGGTTTTATGTTCAGTTATATGATGGAAGACATGGGAGCGGTGACGATCAACTATGCAACGTTCCTTCCGGCAATTTTGTTTACGCTGCTTGTCATGGTGTTTTTTGCCCTGTTTGTAACAGCGGTCAGTCTCTGTATCTGCATTTTTGCAAAGAGCTTTAAAGAGGCAAACAATTATATCACGCCGATGATGCTTGTATTTATGTTTGGCAGTATGGTCACGATGGTTCCGAATATAGAACTGACAGAAGTGACAGCAGCAATTCCGATCGTGAATATTTCACTTATGATCGTGCAGCTGTTTTCCTTCAGTTACAACTATGCCCTGTTTGGTATTGTGTTATTAAGTAATATTGTCTACAGCTTACTGGCAGTGTTGATCCTGGGAAAAATCTACAACAGCGAGGCGGTCCTTTTCTCGGAAGGCATGTCTTCCCTGAAACTGTTTACGCCGCGGAGTGAGATGCGGAAAGGGCAGATACCGGGGATCGGAGATGTGGTCGTACTGATCTGTGTGGAGCTTCTGCTGATCTTTTATGTGGGAACGGCAGCACAGCTCAAAATGGGCTTTTACGGAACGGTTGTGGTACAGCTTCTGATCCTTCTGTTCCCACTTCTTTATTTGTGGTATCTGAAAGCTGATTTTAAGAAGGTATTGTCGCTGCAGCCGCCAAAGGTATTACATATTCTGGCAGCACTTTTTGTGTGGATCGGCGGCTTCAGCCTGATGTGTATGCTGGCGGTTCTGCTGACAAAAATATTTCCGGAAAGTACACAGTCCATGGCAGATACGATGGCAGAGTATGTTAAGCAGCCTTTCTGGGTGCTGGTGCTTGTGATGGCGGTCATGCCTGCGGTTGGAGAGGAGCTGATGTTCCGCGGCTTTATTTTCGGGACATTAAAGAGAAGATGGCGCGTACTTCCTGCCATGCTTGTGACAGCAGCGATCTTCGGCATTTATCATATGAGCCTGTCAAAGTTCTTTACGACAGCACTGCTTGGCTTTATGCTGGTATATGTGGTAGAAAAAACAGGCAGTATATTCTGTTCGATGCTGATGCATTTTTGCAATAACCTGGTAGCGGTGGTTGTGATGAAGTACAGCGAGCAGGCAAGCAGGGCGGTTCCGATCCTGACAAAGAGCAGTTATGCACTGTCAGATTATCTGCTGCTTGTGGGGGTGGCATGTATTGGACTCGGACTGGGATGGTTTTTGCTGAAAAAAACGGGAATAAAAAAGCAATAAAAAGGTATTTACAGCAGAATTCTTCTGTGCTAAAATATGACCGTATGAGTTTTAGCCATGCTCAGGCGTGGGCGCTTCTTTTAAAGCGATCCCCGATCTTAGTACGGCTGTATGAAAAGAAGGAGGAAATCAAAATGATTTCAAAAGAGACAAAAACAGAAATTATGCAGAAATTTGCAAGAACACCTGGTGACACAGGTTCACCTGAAGTACAGGTAGCAGTTCTGACACAGAGAATCAAAGAGCTTACAGAGCACTTAAAAGAGAATCCAAAGGATCATCATTCCAGACGTGGTATGTATAAGATGATCGGTAAGAGAAGAGGTCTTCTTGATTATTTAAAGAGCAAAGATATCGAAAGATATCGTGCATTAATTGAAGAGCTTGGTATCAGAAAATAATGTAATGGATTTGCTAAAAAGAGGCGGGTTGCATATCCGCCTCTTTTTCAAATAATGTCATGCATCTTATCATGTGTGACATCGGGTAAGGGAGATACTCCGAGACCACTGACGCAGACAGAAGCAGAGGCGTGTTTGTGTCCGGGTCAGTAGTTTCGGCATCTTCTTACCGGAGATTTTTACAAAAAACAGTGAGAAGGATGGGGAATCCCATCGGAAAAGGAGAGAAAGATGGTAAAAGTTTACACAATGGAACTTGCCGGACGTACGTTACGTGTAGAGATCGGCAAGGTCGGCAAACAGGCTAACGGCTGTGCATTTATGCAGTACGGCGAAACAACAGTTTTATCAACAGCAACAGCAAGTGAGAAACCGAGAGACGGTATTGATTTCTTCCCATGCAGCGTTGAGTATGAAGAAAAGCTTTATGCGGTAGGTAAGATCCCCGGCGGATTTAATAAAAGAGAAGGTAAGGCAAGTGAGAATGCAATTCTGACTAGCCGTGTGATCGACAGACCGATGCGTCCTCTGTTCCCGAAGGATTACAGAAACGACGTAACACTGAACAACATGGTCATGAGTGTAGATCCTGCATGTCGTCCTGAGCTGGTTGCCATGCTCGGTACTTCTATCGCAACCTGTATTTCAGATATTCCGTTTGACGGTCCTTGTGCCATGACACAGGTTGGTATGATCGACGGTGAATTGATTATCAATCCAAGCCAGGAGCAGTGGGATAAAGGTGATCTGAAGATGACTGTTGCTTCTACAGCACAGAAGGTTATCATGATCGAAGCCGGTGCAAATGAAGTACCGGAAGCAACTGTTCTGGAAGCTATTTATAAAGCACATGATGTGAATCAGACGATCATTGCTTTCATCAACCAGATCGTAGCAGAGGTTGGTAAGAAGAAACATGAATATGTCAGCTGCGCAGTTCCACAGGAAATGTTCGATGAAATGAAGAAAATCGTAACACCTGAGGAAATGGAAGAAGCTGTATTTACAGATGAGAAGCAGGTTCGTGAGGAGAATATCCGTCAGGTAACCGCTAAATTTGAAGAGGCATTTGCTGATAAAGAAGACTGGCTTGCAATTCTGCCGGATGCTGTATATCAGTACCAGAAAAAGACAGTCCGCAAGATGATCTTAAAAGATCATAAGCGTCCGGATGGCCGTGCGATCGATCAGATCCGTCCACTGTCTGCGGAAGTTGATATCATCCCGAGAGTACATGGATCAGCTATGTTTACACGTGGTCAGACACAGATCTGCAACGTATGTACATTAGCACCGCTTTCTGAAGTACAGAAGGTTGACGGACTGGATCCGAATGTAACATCCAAGAGATATATGCATCATTATAACTTCCCGTCTTACTCTGTAGGTGAGACAAAAGTCAGCCGCGGACCGGGAAGACGTGAGATCGGACATGGCGCACTGGCTGAGAGAGCACTTCTGCCGGTACTTCCATCCCCGGAAGAATTCCCATATGCGATCCGTACCGTATCCGAAACATTTGAATCAAACGGATCTACATCCATGGCATCTACTTGTGCATCCTGTATGTCACTGATGGCTGCAGGTGTTCCGATCAAGAAGATGGTAGCAGGTATTTCCTGTGGTCTTGTAACAGGTGATACAGATGATGACTACATCGTTCTGACAGATATCCAGGGACTGGAAGATTTCTTCGGTGATATGGATTTCAAGGTAACAGGTACAACAGAAGGTATCACAGCGATCCAGATGGATATCAAGATCCACGGACTGACAAGACCGATCGTAGAAGAAGCGATCCGTCGTACAAGAGAAGCAAGACTTTTCATCATGGATACTTGTATGAAGCCTGCAATCGCAGAGCCGCGTAAAGAAGTCGGACAGTATGCTCCGAAGATCGTACAGATCCAGATCAATCCTGAGAAGATCGGTGATGTTGTCGGACAGCGTGGCAAGACGATCAATGAGATCATTGCCCGTACAGGCGTTAAGATCGATATCACAGATGACGGCGCAGTTTCTGTATGCGGTACAGAAGCAGAAGCAATGCAGAATGCAATTAAGATGATCGAAATGATCGCATCTGATTTTGAAGAAGGTAAGAAGTACACAGGTACTGTTGTCAGCATCAAAGAATTCGGTGCTTTCATCGAGTTCGCACCCGGTAAGGAAGGTATGGTTCATATCTCCAAGATCGCAAAAGAACGTATCGACCATGTAGAAGACGTTCTGACACTTGGTGATGTTGTTACGGTTGTCTGCCTAGGCAAAGACAAGATGGGCAGAATCAGCTTCTCTATCAAGGACTGCAAGTAAGAATGATGAAATGACAGACTGCTATATCTTAAGCAATCAAACACGATTGCGCAGATAGGGCAGTCTGTTTTTTGTTATGGCGACGAGGAAAATGCACGCATTTATGTGGTGCATTTGACGACCGCTAATCAGAGCGAGATTCGCAGAGCGTATCTCGTCTCCGTTATGGCGACGGGGAAAATGCACGCATTCACGTGAAAAAGAAATATTATTTACAATATTCTACAATCATGCTAAAATAAAAACAGCTTTTTGGTAAATCCTACTATAGAAAGAGGCGTATCCAATGGGATTTTTGGTGAAATTATTTGGTGGTGTAGAAAAATCTGAAGTAGAACAGATGAAAGCAAGCCATCAGGCAGAACTTGACAAAATGAAAAAGCTGTATGCAGAACAGATTGACGAGATCCAGACAGCGTTCCGCGCCAAAACTGCCAGCTTGAAAAAGGATCTGGAGGAATATAAGGAAAATAATAATACAGAAGAATTAAGCGCTGCACATGAGGCGGAGCTTGATAAGATGAAAAAACTGTATGCGGAACAGATCGATGAGATCCAGACGGCGTTCAGAGACAGAAATAATTCCTTACAGACAGAGTTATCCCGATATAAGGAAAAGAGCGCAGCTTTTGAGGAAGAAATGAAAGAACGCGATGAGAAGCTTACAAAGATGAAGAATCTGTACAATGAACAGATTGATGAGCTTCAGGCAGCTTTTCGCGAGAAGAAGGAATCCGACCATGAAGCTGAAATGGAACGCATGAAAAATATTTATGAGAGCATGCTGAAGGAAATTCAGGAAACATTCCAGGAAAAACTGAAACAGCTGCAGGATGAACTGGCATCTGCCAATGAACAGGTACAGCTTTATAAGAACGGAATGGAATCCCATGAGGCAGAGCTTGAAAAGATGAAAAAGCTGTATGATGAACAGCTTTTAGAGGTACAGACAGCTTTTAGGGAGAAAAATGCAGAGCTGCAGGGGCAGATTGACAGATTTAAAGCACAGCTTGGCAGTCTCCTTGCCGACTAAAGCTGACAGGGGTAAAAATACTATAGAATGTAATGGAGTGAATTGGGATGGATAACAAGATTCTGACTGAAGAAACAAAAGAAACAGAAAAGGAAGCAGGAAAAGAAGTAGAAAATGGGGTTTCTGCTTCGGATGAAGCGATCAAGGCTGTAGAAGCAATGAAAGCAGCTGCCAGCGCACAGCAGGCGGAAGAGGATACGGTTTATATCGAGCCGGGCATGGCATGGAGAAAGACACTGAAAAGTCTGGAAGAGGAGATCGAGAAAGAGCTTGGAAAAGCCAATGCTGTTGTAGCAGATGTCATTGCAAAGGAAAAGGCAAAGTGTAAAGATGCAGTGGCAAAAGAGTTCGCTGAGAAAGAAGCGGATATGAGCAAAGCGCATGAAGAAGAGACAAAGAAGCTGACAGCGGAAAAAGAAGAGGCAGAAAAGAAGCTGGAAGAGCAGCATGCACAGGAACTCAAAGAGCTGACCGAGAAATATGAGGCAGAGCTGAAGGACGGCAAAGAGGCACATGAAGCAGAGCTGGAAAAAATGAAAAATCTGTATGATGAGCAGCTTGCAGAGGTACAGGAAGCATTCCGTGAAAAGACAGCAGGCTTCCGCAAGGAGATCGATCACTATAAAGAGCAGATCGAGGTGCTTATGCTGCATATAGATGATCCGTTTGTACTGCAGGAGATCCAGATGAAACAGTCTCAGCAGCCACAGGAAAAAGAAACAGAATAACCTATCACAAAATCAAATAGTGCTAATACAAAGGACTTTGCAGTCATAGACTGTGAAGTTCTTTTTTTCTGTCATAAGTTTGTCTCCCTCTTAATATGCTGTAGTGAGGAAAGAAACCAAGCGACAGCGAAGCTGGCATTTGGTTTCTCCGAACGTATTCTGTCATGCATCGCAGATGCATGATGCAGCCTCAGCCCATCACCGAAGGTGATTAAGTATGGGCTGAGGTTCACGTAAGAGAAAATCAGAACGCACGAAGTGCGGCTGACGCGTAAGCGGCAGGATTTTCGAGTATGGGCAGGGAAAAGGAGTAAGAGAAAACCAAGCATTGTCGTATATTTGCGAAGCAAATATACGGCGTAATAACCTGCTCTGCAGGTTATAGAAGGGCAGGATTTTCGAGTATGGGCAGGAAAAAGTAAGACAAAGGAGAGGATCACATGCAAAAAACAACCAGTATATTACAGATGTTCCCGCAGAAACTGCGGTTCTATTTTGAACAGGCGGCAGAGTATGAAGACCTTGCTGAAATACGGATCCGGTGCAGACAACCTGTTATGCTGAGGAGGGGTAGAAAGGAATATTATTTGGCAGCGGACGGAACCATGCAGGAGGAAAGACCGAAGGAATGTCTGGTTTTTAACGTGGGACAGGTAGAAAGCATCTTTGTACATTTATGCCAGTATTCCCCCTATGCCTATGGGGAAGAACTCAGGCAGGGATTCATTACAGTGGCGGGAGGACACCGGATCGGTGTATCGGGACAGGTACTGTCGGAAAATAAAAGCATCCGCAGCATCAGGAACATCCGCTTTTTAAATATGCGTATTTCCCATGAGGTGAAAGGCGCGGCAGATGCTGTCCTGCCTTTTATCATACAAAAGGATATGCCATGTAACACAATGCTGATCGCAGGACCGGGGATGGGAAAGACAACCCTGCTCAGGGATCTGATCCGTCAGCTTTCCGATGGCTTTGTGCTGGATAGCAGGAAGATACAAGGATATACAGTCGGTGTGGTAGATGAAAGAAGTGAGATTGCCGGCTGCTTTCTGGGAGAACCGCAAAACGATGTAGGAATGCGGACTGATGTGCTGGATAACTGCCCGAAAGATGCGGGCATGGAAATGCTGCTGCGCAGTATGGCGCCACAGATCCTTGCAGTGGATGAAATTGCAACGGAGCGGGATGTACAGACGCTGCAAAAGGCAATGTATTGCGGAACGAGGGTACTGGCAACGGTACATGGGACTTCTTTCGCGGAGCTCGAAAAAAAGCCATTTTTACAGCCACTTCTGCATATGCAGGAGTTTAAAAGATTTATTGTTTTAAAGGGGCAGGGGACGAGTCTTGTATACAATGAGAAAGGAGAACAGCTTTTATGAAATGGATCGGATTTTTTCTTGTGCTGATAGGGAGCGGCGGTATTGGATTTTCACTTGTTCTGGAATATACAGGCAGACTGCGGGAACTGACAACGGTCAGACAGATGATCCACTATATTGCCGATGCGATTTTATATGATGGTCTGCCGCTGGCGGAGGCTTTTTTCAGATGCAGTATGCGGATGGAAGGGGCATACGGCGCATTTCTGGAAAAAACAGCGCAGCAGCTTGAGACTTTTTGCGGAGAGGATCCGGCGTGGCTTTGGAAAAGCAATGCTGCCATGCTGTCTGATCGGCTGAAAAAGAAAGACTGGGAAAAGTTTGCGGACTGTATGGCACAGACAGGCTTTTCGGATCCGGGCGGGCAGGTGCAGGTACTCCGGCTTTATGAAGAAGAATTATCGGATCAGATCATAAAGCTGGAAAAACAAAAGGAAGAAAAATGTAAGCTGTATCAGACGATTGGGATCATGGCAGGGGGTTTTATCTGCATCCTGCTGTTCTGACGGCAAAGTAAGGGAGATGAATGATGAGCATAGCTCTTTTATTTAAGATGGCGGCAGTTGGGATCCTGGTTACGATATTGAGCCAGATATTAAAAAACAGTGGAAGAGATGAATATTCTTTTTTTGTAGGTCTTGGAGGACTGATCCTGATCCTGACCTGGCTGGTACCTTATATCAGTGCGTTGTTTGATACCGTGGAAGCCCTGTTTCAGTTATAGAAGGGAGGTTGTAAACACAGATGGATGTTCAGAGGCTGATTCTGTTTGGCATGGTGGCTGCTGTTTTTGCACTGGTTTTAAAATCTATGAAAAGTGAGTGGGGGCAGCTCCTTTCCCTGGCGGCAGCCCTGATGATAGCCCTGTATCTGCTGGAGCTTTGTAAGGAGGCGGGCGATTTCCTGCTGGGAATCGGTAGATATGTAGAGAATGCGTCCTCTTATCTGCGTATTTTATTGAAGGCTGTCGGCATTACCTATTTGTGTGAGTTTACGGCGAACCTGTCAAGGGATACCGGAAACAGTCTGATCGCGGGGCAGATCGAACTGTGCGGGAAAATTGCGGTATTGCTTTTAGGGATCCCTATTCTGGCTTCTTTGCTGCAGGTACTTGAGGGGTATTTATAATGGAAGATTTATTACAGTATTTTGATTTCAGCGAAGTAGACAGTGTGACCGCAAAACTGGCGGGAACGGATACAGTCAGTTTTTCAGATCTGTTCGGACTGTTTATAAAAGGCGACTTTACAGGGGCTTATAAGCTGCTTATGCAGGAACTGGGACAGCTTTTCTTTCCGGGTATTACTGCTTTTCGGGAAATTCTGCTGGCGATTCTGGGAATTGGAATGGTAGCAATGCTGCTGCATTACCTGGCAGGGCTTGTAAAAAATAAACAAGTGGCTGATATGACGGCGTATTTTATTTATCTGCTCATGATGATCCTGCTATTCCGCTATGTGACAACAATGCTTTCAATTTCAAAGCAGAATCTGGAAAACCTGCGGGAATTTATGTCTGTGCTCGTTCCGGGGTATTTCCTTTCTGTGTCACTTGCAGGCGGCAGTGTGGCAGCGGCTGTGAATTACCAGTTTTTTCTGCTGCTTTTAATGGGAGTGGATTATATTTTGCTGAATCTGCTGCTTCCCTGCAGCAAAGGTTGTATTTATCTGGCTGTTATGAATGGGATTGATGACAGAGGACGGATGAAGGAGCTCATCAGACTGGCTGAACGCACCCTTTCTCTGGGCATCAAGCTCTGCCTGACGGTCACGGTTTCTGTCAGTACGATGCAAAACCTGATCGCATCCAAGCTGGACGGGGTGCAGAAATCGCTATTGCAGCGGGCAATCGGCAGTATTCCGGGGATCGGGGATCTGTCCGAGTCCATGGTGCAGGTATTTATGGGTTCGGCGGGACTGATACGGAATACGATCGGAACAGCAGGGATGTGTATGTTGTTTTTTATTATGATAAAACCAATGTTCCGGATCTTCTGTATACTGGCGGCAATGAAGCTGGGAGGAGCCTGTCTGGGACTGATGGGTCTCAAAAATCTGGCAACTGCCGTATCACAGATCGGGGATGGCGGGATCCAGATGTTGAAGATCAATCTGTGCGGGCTTCTGGCATTTTATATCGCAATATTGATGACAATGGTTATTGTGAGAGGCTGATGCTTTTCATATAAGGAAAGGAAGAAGAATGGATCTGCTGCAAAAGCTATGCTGCTTTTTTATACTGGCAAAGATCGTCCTGCAGATGTGCCCGAGCGAAAAATATGAAAAATATCTGCAGGTGCTCGTGACGTGGATGCTGTATGCCATGATACTTTTGCCTCTTCTGGGAAAAGGAAGAGCAGACAGTCTGCAGAACTGGCAGCAGTTCCGGAAGGAATATGAAAAGAGTTTTACAGAACGGATGACCGATATCGACCGGATGCTTTCGCTTCCGGAGGAGGAACAGCTTAAGGAGGATCTGACAGACTCTGTATTACAGAAGGTAGAGGAAACACAGAAAACAGAGCAGGAGAAGCAAAATGCAGCGCAGGAGAAGCAAAACACAGAGCAGAAGAAACAAAACACAGAGCAGGAGCAGGAACAGGAAACGGGAGGTGAATAAAATGAAGCCGGATCTGAAAGACTATATACAAAAACTGGGAAAGCTTGGAAAAGACCGTTTTATCCTGCTTTTTCTGGCAGGCATACTGCTGGTTATCATTGCAATGCCGATTCCGCAGGATAAACAGAGCAGTAAGCAGTGGGCAACTAAAAATCAGACCGCAACAGATCAGACAGCAGGGGAAAATAAAGCGGATTCTATTGCCGGAGAAACGGAACTGACAACCATGCAGTATGGGGTATATTTGCAAAAACAACTGGAAACATTCTTAAGCAGTGTGGAAGGAGTAGGAAAGGTAAAGGTCTGTCTGACCATGCAAACGTCTAAGGAACTGGTTCCGGCGCATAATACGCCATACACAAGAAAAAGTGAAGAAGAAACGGATGAAAATGGTAAGCGTACGCTAACTGAAACACAGAACGATGCACAGATCATTTTATATGAGCAGGCAGACGGCAGTCAGTCTCCCCTTATTATCAGACAGATCGAGCCTACGGTAAGAGGCGTTGTTGTTGCAGCGCAGGGAGCAGGAAGCCAGAAGGTACAAAATGAGATTGTGGAGCTTCTCGAGGCATTATTTGGAATAGAGGCACATAAAATAAAAATAGTAAAACTGACTACATAGAAAGGGAAGGAGACAACTGTGAAAAAGCTGTGGAAAAGAAATCAGATCATGATCACGGCTCTTGCGCTGATGATCGCGATCGCCGGATATCTGAATTTTATGGGAAAGAAGGTAGATGAAGAAAATCTGTTTACAACATCTGCCCAGTTTGAGGAGGCTTCCGGTGTTACAACGGAGGACGGAACAGATATGGCAGCGGTAACGGATATTACAGATGAGTCACTTGCTCTTTTGCCGGAGCAGGAAAACGGAGCGATTGATGAATCAGCAGCAATGACTGACATTGACAGCATGGATTCCGAGGATGAAATGGTGTACAGTGACTATTTGGATGAAAACCAGGCGGAAAATGTAAGTGCAGCGGCAGATGATGCGGCTTTAGACGAAACAGCCATGGCAGGAACGGATGAAAACGGTGCTTCGGGAGAAGTGGCACAGGTGACGGAAGATTATACGGGAGAAACACCGGGAGAAGCAGTGTTTACCAGCTCACAGGCGATCAGCTCTATTGCGGGAGCGAATCTGATGAAGGAACAGACCAGGGCAAAAAACAAAGAGGCACTTCTGAATATCATAAATGCGGAAAATCTGCCGGAAAGTGCAAAGCAGGATGCGGTAAACAGCATGATCGAGCTGACGGACATCACGCAGAAGGAATGCGCTGCTGAAATCCTGCTCGAAGCAAAAGGCTTTGCAGACGTTGTTGTATCGATCAGTGGGGATGTTGCGGATGTGATCGTACAGGCAGATGATCTGACTGAGGCACAGAGAGCCCAGATCGAAGATATCGTTTCCCGCAAAACAGGTATCGGCGCAGAAAACATAATCATATCTCCCGTAGCAGAATAATAAAAATGATGTTATAATAAGCGCATAAGAAAAACAAGCGTCTGCGTTGCAGACATTTGTTTTTCTGCGCTTATTAACGAGCGAACCGTCTGCGCAGCAGACAGGAGAGCGCCGCAGGCGTGAGTTCGCGAGTATAACTATATCCGGAGGAGATAGGAGAGCGAACCGTCTGCGCAGCAGACAGGAGAGCGCCGCAGGCGCGGGTTCGCGAGTATAACTATATCCGGAGGAGATAGGAGAGCGAACCGTCTGCGCAGAAGGAGGTATTCTTATGAAGAGAGTTTTTTTGATCGTTCTTGACAGCTTTGGCATCGGCGAAATGCCTGATGCTGCAGCATACGGAGATCAGGGGACAAGCACGATCCGTTCCTGTGCCACATCACCGTATTTCCATATGCCCAATATGCAAAAGCTTGGTTTATTTAATATAGAAGGCGTCGATGCCGGCGGTAAAGTTTTGCCGATTGATACACCGCTTGCGCGGATCGCACGGATGCGGGAAGCTTCCCGCGGCAAAGATACGACGATCGGACACTGGGAAATATCCGGTATTATTTCGCCAAAGCCACTGCCGACCTATCCGAATGGATTTCCGGAAGAAGTATTAAAGCCGTTCCGGGAGCAGACAGGACGAGGCGTGCTCTGCAACAAACCGTATTCGGGAACAGAAGTGATCAAGGCATACGGTGATGAGCATGTCAGGACCGGAGATCTGATCGTTTATACATCTGCAGACAGCGTATTTCAGATCGCCGCACATGAGAATGTGGTGCCACCGGAGCAGCTTTACGAATATTGCAGGATCGCCCGGAAAATACTGCAGGGAGAGCATGGCGTGGGCCGTGTGATCGCCCGTCCGTTTATCGGGACAAGCGGTCAGTATACAAGAACGCCGAGAAGACATGATTTTTCTCTGGAACCGCCGAAGCAGACGATGCTGGATGCGATCACAGAGGCGGGACAGGATGTGATCGCGGTCGGTAAGATCCACGATATTTTTGCGGGCAGAGGCATGACGGAATTTACGTATACGTCAGGTAATGCAGAAGGAATCGAAAAGACACTTTCTTATTTACAGAAAGATTTTAACGGATTATGCTTTATCAATCTGGTAGATTATGATATGTTATATGGGCATCGTAACGACATAGACGGCTATGCAAAGGCACTTGCTTATTTTGATGGGAAGCTGCCCCAGATCATGGCTGCCATGCGGGACGAAGATATGCTGATCATTACGGCAGATCATGGCTGTGATCCCGGCTATACGGTTTCTACGAACCATTCAAGAGAGCATACGCCGTGTATCATGTACGGAAAGCATGTAAGACCGGAAAATCTCGGTACGAGAGAAACTTTTGCGGATATCGGTGCAACAGTGCTCGATTACCTTGGAGTAACCGGAAATATTGCCGGAAAATCTATGCTGTAGTAGATAGAAAAGCAGAAAAAGAAATACAACTGGAAGGAAAGTAGCAATGAACAACAAGTATGAAGCGGAAATCAACAAAAGAAGAACTTTTGCCATTATCTCGCATCCTGATGCAGGTAAAACGACACTGACAGAAAAGTTCCTGTTATACGGCGGAGCCATCAATCTGGCAGGTAGTGTCAAGGGAAAGGCAACAGCCAGACATGCGGTATCTGACTGGATGGAGATCGAAAAGGAGAGAGGTATTTCCGTGACATCTTCTGTGCTGCAGTTTGAATATGACGGTTTTTGTATCAACATTCTGGATACCCCGGGACATCAGGATTTCTCCGAGGATACTTACAGAACCCTGATGGCAGCAGACTCTGCGGTCATGGTAATTGATGCCAGCAAGGGTGTTGAGGCACAGACAAGAAAGCTGTTCAAGGTCTGCGTCATGAGAAAGATCCCGATCTTTACCTTTATCAATAAGATGGATCGCGATGCAAATGATACGTTTGAGCTTTTAGACGAAATAGAAAAAGAGCTTGGGATCGCGACCTGCCCGATCAACTGGCCGATCGGTTCCGGTAAGAATTTCAAAGGAGTTTATGAAAGAAAATCCAAATCCGTCTTTACCTATTCCGATACGGAAAAGGGAACAAAGGAAGGCGAAACAGAGATCATTCCGATCGCAGAACGGGACAGGCTGACCGCAGAGATCGGGGAAGATGCCTTTTCTCTTCTGGAGGAAGAGATCGAACTGCTTGACGGTGCCAGCGCAGAATTTGATCTTTCTGAGGTGCAGAGCGGTAACCTGACGCCTGTATTTTTCGGATCAGCACTCACAAACTTTGGCGTGGAAGTATTTTTAAAGCACTTTTTGGAAATGACTACAACACCGCTTCCGCGTATTTCCGATAAAGGACCGATCGATCCGGTGGAAAATGAATTTTCTGCTTTTGTGTTCAAAATTCAGGCGAATATGAATAAGGCACACAGAGACCGCGTGGCATTTATGCGTATCTGCTCCGGCCGCTTTGATGCAGGCATGGAAGTGAAGCATGTGCAGGGCGGAAAGGTCATGCGTCTTTCCCAGCCGCAGCAGATCATGGCAGATTCCAGAAAAATTCTGGACGAAGCCTATGCGGGTGATATTATCGGCGTCTTTGATCCGGGTATTTTCTCGATCGGCGATACGCTCTGTATGCCAAAGGATAATTTCCAATATGCAGGTATCCCGACCTTTGCACCGGAGCATTTTGCACGTGTCAGACAGCTTGACACCATGAAGAGAAAGCAGTTTGTTAAGGGCGTGACGCAGATCGCGCAGGAAGGTGCGATCCAGATCTTCAAAGAGTTTAACACCGGTCTGGAAGAGATCATTGTCGGTGTCGTCGGTGTACTGCAGTTCGACGTCCTGAAATACAGACTGGAAAATGAATATAATGTAGAGATCAGACTGGAGCCGCTTCCGTATGAGCATATCAGATGGGTGGAAAATACAGACCTTGATCTGAATAAGCTGGTCGGTACTTCAGATATGAAGAAAGTTACGGATATGAGAGACAATCCATTGCTTCTCTTTGTGAATCCGTGGAGCATCCAGATGGTGCTTGACAGAAATGAAGGGCTCGTGCTTTCTGAATTCGGTAAAAATTAAAAGGGGAACATAGTGCGGAAAAAAAGGATCCTTTTCCTGCTTCTGCTTCTTTTGGGTGTCAGTATCTTGTGGGCTGGCAGGCTGCAGAGGGAGCGGACAGGAACAGCAGAAAATCTGACAGAAGAGGAAAATCTGTCTTCGGATGTACAGGAAATGCCGCCGGAAACAGCGGATATCACGCCGGTGCAGCGCATGACACAGATGCAGGGAGCCAAAGAGCCTGCGCAGGAAGTGCAGGATACACAGGAGGGGCTTTTTTATTACGAAGCACTTTCCGATGCGGAAAAAGAGGCATATTGTCAGATTTATACAGCGCTGATCAGCAGGCAGAAGGAAACGCTGTCTATTTTGGACAGCGGGCGGGCAGAGGTACTGTATCAGTATGTGCTCAACGACCATCCGGAAATCTTTTACAGCAGTTCCTTTTCAATGGAAGGCAGGGAGCGGAACGGCGTGCTTTCCAGTCTGTCCGTGCAGCCTGTCTATACGATGACAGGGCGACAGCAGCAGGAAAAGCAACAGCAGATCGATCAGACTACGACAGCAGTTCTGACATCGATGCCCGCAGGGCTGGATGCTTACGGACAGGTCAAATATGTGTATGATTATGTGATCGATCATACAGACTATGTACTGGACAGTCCGGATAATCAAAATATCTGTTCTGTATTTTTGAACGGAGAAAGTGTTTGTCAGGGATATGCCAAAGCAACACAGTATTTGCTGAAAAAGCTCGGTTTTGAAGTGACACTGATCTTCGGTACGGAGCAGACAGGTGCAGATCATGTCTGGAATCTGGTCAAAGTTGACGGTGATTATTATTATATGGATACGACCTGGGGAGAAATGCAGTTTTCGGATCAGGGAGAAAGTAAGGGAATCAATTATAACTTCCTGCTGATCACAACGGAAGAGCTTTTGCAGACTCACCGGATCGTATCGGAAATCCCGGTTCCTGTCTGCACGGCGGAGCGGGATAATTATTATGTCAGGGAAAAGCTGTTGTTTCAGGAAAAGGATTACGACAGGTTGAAACTGCTGATCGAGCAGGCAAAGGCAAAAGGAGAAATGATTGTAAGATTCCGATGTGGCAGTGAGCAGCTATACCGGGAAATGCTTGATGAACTGTTTGAGCAGCAGAAGATCTTTACGCTGGTAAACGGGGATGCAATAACCTACAGCAGTGATGATAAGATGCATACAATTTTTGTTTTTATGCAATAATCGTCCTAAAACCTTTCCAAAGACAGGAAAATTTGATATAATTACCTGCAAAGCAGGTTATAACGCGTGGCAGACACGCGAGCCTATAGAAGAAAGGAGACCACAAAATGGAAAAAGAAACAGAACGTGGCACTTATGTATTAAAGGAAGATGAAAAGCTGGGAGCTGTCCAGATCGCAGATGATGTTGTTGCTATGATCGCAAGCCTTGCAGCCGCTGAGGTAGAAGGCGTATCTGCTCTGGTTGGAAATATTACAAACGAGCTGATGAGCCGTGTCGGTATGAAGAAGCTGACAAAGGGCGTTAAGGTTGAGGTTGTGGACGGTGTGGTATCCGTAGATATCGCGATCGTGATAGAATATGGACATAATATCCCACAGACAAGCCGCAATGTACAGAACAAGGTAAAAGCAGCCATTGAAAATATGACAGGGCTGGAAGTTGCCGATATCAACATCCGCATTGCAGGCGTGAATATGCAGGAAGAAAATAAATAATAGGGACAGACTGATGAGCAGAAGCAAATTAAGAGAAAAAGTATTTCAGTTGTTATTCCGTATTGCATTCGGAAGCGAAGAAGAATATGAAGAGCAGGCAGCTTTGTTCTTTGCGGACGAAGAGCAGGAGACACTGACAGAGAAGGAACAGAAACAGATCCAGGATAAATATGATCAGATCCTGGCGCATTTAGATAAGATCGATGCCCAGATCAATGAAAAATCAGTTGGCTGGAATGTCAGCCGCCTTGGAAAGGTAGAGCTTGCCATTATGCGTCTTGCCGTGTATGAGATCTTATTTGATGATACGATCCCGGGCTCCGTTTCCATCAATGAAGCGGTAGAACTGGCAAAGAAATACGGCGCACAGGAATCCCCGGCGTTCATCAATGGGGTACTTGCCAAGTTTGTTCCCAAAACAGAAAATTCATAAATTAAAAATTCATAAGCGAGAAATAGTAGATGAAGCAAAATGTATATACTGTCAGCCAGGTTAACAGTTATATCAAAAACATGTTTGCACAGGATTTTTTATGCAGTTCCATTATGATTAAGGGTGAACTGAGCAATGTGAAGTACCATGGCTCTGGTCATATTTATTTTACCCTGAAAGATACTGGAGCTGCTATTTCATGTGTAATGTTTGCAGGAAACAGAGGCGGACTCAGCTTTCGGATGGAAGCAGGGCAGCAGGTTGTTGTAGGCGGAAGCCTTGATGTATATGAGCGTGACGGAAAGTACCAGCTCTATGCCAGACAGATCGAGCGTCTGGGAGACGGTTATCTGTATGAGCAGTATGAAAAGCTCAAAAAAGAGCTGGCAGAAATGGGCATGTTTGATGCAGCCTATAAAACAAAGATCCCCTTTTACGTCAGAAAGCTGGGCGTTGTGACAGCGCAGACAGGAGCTGCAGTCCGGGATATCATCAATGTGGCAAAGCGGCGGAATCCTTTTATTGAGATCGTTTTATATCCTGCCATTGTGCAGGGAGATCAGGCGGTCTGTAGCATTATAAACGGAATCCATGCACTGGAAAGAGAAGGCGTTGACGTCATGATCGTCGGACGAGGCGGTGGCAGCATAGAAGATCTCTGGGCATTTAACCACAGAGAAGTGGCGCAGGCAGTATTTGACTGCTCAGTTCCGATCATTTCGGCGGTCGGACATGAAACGGATACGACTATTATTGATTATGTGGCGGATCTCAGAGCACCGACGCCGTCTGCCGCAGCAGAGCTGGCAGTCTGTGATATGGCAGCAGTCGTGCAGCAGCTTTACGATCTGTCGCATAAGGTGGTGACAGCCATGCTGCAAAAGTGTAAGCAGCAGAGACTGTTTACGGAAAATATGGAACTCAGGCTCCGCAGTGTATCGCCGCAGATGGTACTCAGGCAGCATCGCATGCGCATTCTTTCCTTGGAGGAACAGCTATCCTATCACATGGAACGAAAGCTTGCAGCACAGCAGCACAGGCTGGAGATCAGCGCATCGCGTCTGGAAGCATTATCACCGCTTGCAAAGCTGAAACAGGGATATGCATATGTGACAAAGGAAGAGCAGACTCTGACAAGCACTGCACAGATCACAAGGGATGATCAGATCCGTATTTATCTGCAGGATGGCTATGCAGATGCCCGGATCGAGGAAACGTATCAACAATCTGTATGATAAGACAGGCAGGAGAGCATATGGCAGAAGAAAAAAAGAAACTGTCTCTGGAGGAGGCATTTGAAAAACTGGAAACAGTCATCGAAACACTGGAACGACCGGAGACCTCTTTGGAGGAATCCTTTCAGGCATATAAGGAGGGAGTTTCCCTGGTGCAGCTTTGCAACGAACAGATTGACCGTGTAGAAAAAGAGGTCAGGGTGCTTTCACAGGAAGGAGAAGCCGATGAGCAGCTTTAAGGAGACACTGGAGCAGAAAACAAAAGAAGCAGAAGAGATCATCAAAGCATATCTGCCAAAAGAAGAAGGCAGTCAGAAGACCGTCATGGAAGCGATCAACTACAGCGTGAAGGTAGGAGGCAAAAGGCTCAGACCGATCCTGATGCGGGAATCCTTTACAGAGCTGGGCGGGCAGGGAGAGCTGATCCGGCCTTTTATGGCAGCCCTTGAAATGATCCATACGTATTCCCTGATCCATGATGATCTGGAAGCGATGGACAACGATGAATACAGACGCGGTCAGAAAACCACCCATGTGGTTTACGGCGAAGCAATGGCAATCCTGGCAGGTGACGGACTTTTAAATCTGGCATTTGAGACAGCAGCAAATGCATTTTTACTTGTACCGGGTGATACAAAGGCGGAAAAGGCAATGCTGATCCTCGGAAAGAAAGCCGGCATTTATGGCATGGTCGGCGGACAGGTAGCGGATATTGAAGCGGAAGAAGCAAAGAATCCACTTACTATGGAGCAGCTTTTGTTTATTCATGAAAACAAGACAGCAGCACTGATCCAGTCTGCACTCATGATCGGCGCAGCACTTGCGGGCGCAGGGCAGAAGCAGATCGATGAAATGGAACGGATCGGTTATCTGGTAGGTGTCGCCTATCAGATCGAGGACGATATTCTGGATGTGACGAGCACGTTGGAAGAACTCGGAAAGCCAATCGGCAGTGATGAGAAAAATAATAAGACAACTTACGTGACACTGGTTGGTATTGAAAAAGCAAAAGAAGAAGCGGAAAGACTTTCAAAGGAAGCACTTGACAGACTGCATACTCTGCTGGGGGAGGATACGTTCCTGGAGGAACTGATCAGAAGTCTGGTAAACCGCAGAAAGTAGGCAGGGGTTATGTTGCTTGACAGTATACAAAAAGCGAATGATATCAAAAAAATAAAGGAAAAAGATCTGGACAGTCTGGCAGCGGAGATCAGACAGTTTCTGATCGAGAAGATCAGTGTATCGGGCGGCCATCTGGGGTCTAACCTCGGTGCAGTGGAGCTGACCATGGCACTTCATCTTTCTCTGGATCTGCCGACCGACAAGATCGTATGGGATGTCGGGCATCAGTCATACACACATAAGATACTGACAGGAAGAAGAGAAGGCTTTGAGACACTTCGTAAATTCGGTGGTATGAGCGGTTTTCCGAAGCGGAAGGAAAGCGACTGTGACAGCTTTGATACAGGGCACAGCTCCACTTCTATTTCCGCAGGACTCGGTCTGGCGCAGGCAAGAGATCTCCTGGGCGAAAAGCATACCGTCGTATCGGTGATCGGAGATGGTTCCCTGACTGGTGGAATGGCATATGAAGCACTGAACAATGCAGCGCATCTGGATACCAATTTTATTGTGATCTTAAATGACAATAATATGTCCATTTCCGAAAATGTAGGCGGTGTATCCACTTACTTGAATTCCATCCGTACGGATGCCAAATATCTGGATCTGAAGGACAGCATTTATTACAGACTTCTCGAAATGCCCAAATATGGACAGGCAATCGTAAAGAAGATCCAGAATGCAAAAAACGGTATCAAGCAGCTGATGATCCCGGGTATGTTTTTTGAGGATATGGGGATCAAATATTTAGGACCTGTGGACGGACATGATATCAAAGCACTCAGACGTGTTATTACGGAAGCCAAACGTGTCAAAGGAGCCGTGATCATTCATGTCATTACCCAAAAAGGGAGAGGCTACACGCCTGCGGAGAGACATCCGGCCAGATTTCATGGCGCAGAGCCGTTTGATATAGAGACAGGTATTCCGAAAAATCCGCATACAAAAGCAAATTATACGGATGTGTTTGCAACTGTGATGAATAAAATGGCGGAAAAGAATGATAAACTTGTGGCGATCACAGCCGCAATGCCTGACGGAACAGGGCTCAAGCGTTTCCGAAACCGTTATCCGGAACGATTCTTTGATGTAGGAATTGCGGAGGAGCATGCGGTCACATTTGCTGCAGGACTGGCAGCAGGCGGCTTGAGACCTGTTGTGGCGATTTATTCTTCGTTTCTGCAGAGGGCTTATGACCAGATTCTGCATGATGTCTGTATTCAGAATCTGCCTGTTACTTTTGCAATAGACAGGGCGGGACTTGTCGGAAGTGATGGAGAAACCCATCAGGGTATTTTTGATTTTTCATTTCTTTCGAGTATACCGAATATGCATATCATGGCACCGAAGAACAAATGGGAGCTGGCTGATATGATGAAATACGCAGTTTCCTTTGAGGGACCGATCGCAATCCGATATCCACGGGGAGAGGCATATGACGGTCTGGAGGAATACAGACAGCCGATCGCCTATGGAAAAGCGGAATGGATCTATCAGGAGAAAGAAATTGCTCTGGTGGCAGTGGGCAGTATGGTAAAGACGGCGGAACAGGTCAGACTCCGATTGAAGGAGGAAGGCTATGCAGACTGCAGCCTTTTAAATGCACGTTTTGTAAAACCGATCGATGAAGAGACAATCCTGGATGCAGCGGGAACACATTCCCTGCTTGTTACAATGGAAGAAAATGTTTTAAGCGGCGGCTTTTCTGAAAAAGTGATTGATCTGATGGAAGCAAACGGCAATCCGGCAGAAGTGCTTCCGATCACCTTACCGGATGAATATGTAGAGCATGGAAATGTGGAGCTTCTGAAAAAAGAGGTTGGCATTGATACAGAGTCGATCGTCAGAAAAATTCTGGCAACGCTGAAAAACAGATAAAGAAAGGCTCGGAGCATGAAAGAGAGACTGGATGTATTACTGGTAAAACAGGGATTTGCGCCTTCCAGAGAAAAAGCGAAGGCAATCCTGATGTCCGGCATTGTATATGTGGACGGACAGAAGGAGGATAAAGCCGGAACCATGTTTGATCCGGAGAAGATAAAAATAGAAGTACGGGGAAATACCCTTCCCTACGTCAGCAGAGGCGGACTGAAGCTGGAAAAAGCATTGCAGGTATTTCCGATCAATCTACAGGGAAAGACCTGTCTGGATATCGGTGCTTCCACCGGCGGTTTTACGGATTGTATGCTCCAGAATGGAGCCGAAAAGGTATTTGCGGTGGATGTCGGACATGGACAGCTTGACTGGAAGCTCAGAAATGATCCCCGGGTGGTCTGCATGGAAAAGACGAATTTCCGGTATATGCAGGCGGATGCGCTTGGACAGCAGGTAGATTTTGCTTCCTGTGATGTTTCGTTTATTTCTCTGACGAAGATCTTAGGACCGGCTTTTGCACTCTTAAAGCCGCTCGGACAGATGGTATGTCTGATCAAGCCGCAGTTCGAGGCCGGCAGAGAAAAGGTTGGGAAAAAGGGTGTTGTGACAGATAAGGCTGTGCATATGGAAGTGGTGGAAAAGATCACACAGTTTGCCATGCAGACGGGTTTTCACCTGCTGGGATTTGATTTTTCGCCGATCAAAGGACCGGAAGGTAATATAGAATACCTTTTGTATATGGAAAAAGAAAATGATCTGGCAGAGGGCGCAAATCAGTTGTCTGTTCAGATTGCAGATGTTGTAGAGAAGGCACACGGGAAATTAGATGAATAATTTTTATATTGTGACGAATGTGACGAAAGACAAGTCGCTGGAAACAACAGATTATATAGAAAAGTATCTGACGGAGCATGGCAGGCATGTGACTGTCATGGTCAGAGGTGGGATTGAAAAAGGGATGCAGGAAGATAAACATCTGCTGCAGATCCCACCGGAGACAGATTGCATTTTAGTGCTTGGCGGAGACGGAACGCTGCTTCGGACAGCAAGAGATACGGTCGGTCTTGGGATTCCGCTTCTGGGGATCAATCTTGGAACACTCGGCTTTCTGGCAGAGGTGGAAAAGAGCGGTATTACAGATGCACTCGATCATCTGATGCAGGACAGTTATGAGATTATGGACCGGATGCTTTTGTCGGGGAGTGTGATCCGAGATGGGAAAGAACTCCTGAAGGCTCATGCACTGAATGATATTGTTGTAAACCGTTGCGGGCATCTGATGGTTCTGAATTATGAGGTGCTTGTCAACGGACAGCTTTTATGCCATTATAAGGCTGACGGTATGATCCTTGCATCACCGACCGGATCGACCGGATATAATATGTCTGCGGGAGGTCCGATCGTGGAACCGGGCGCAAGACTGATGGTAATGACACCGATCTGTCCGCATACGTTAAATACAAGAAGCATTATCCTGTCTCCGGAGGATCAGGTGGAAATTGTGATCGCGGAAGGCAGAGACGGGCAGGCGCAGCAGGCTGAGGTCAACTTCGATGGAGGACAGGCACAGATACTGACAACGGGTGACAGGATCAGAGTGCACCAGTCGGAGCAGGTTGTAAGGCTTTTGCATATTAACAAAGTGAGTTTTTTACAGATGCTTCATAAAAAAATGGGTGAAGGATAATGAAAAGAAACAGACAGGAAGCGATCCTGCGTGTAATCTCACAATATGAAGTGGAGACGCAGCAGGAACTGGCACAAAGGCTGAAGGAAGAAGGCTTTGAAGTTACACAGGCGACGGTATCCCGTGATATCCGGGATATGAAGCTTTCTAAAATGCCGACAGGAGAAGGACATCAGAAATATGTCCGGTTTCATAATGATGAAAAACATCTTTCCGGAAAATATGTCAATGTATTAAAGGAAGGATTTGTTTCTATTGATATGGCACAGAATATTCTGGTCGTGAAAACAGTGTCCGGAATGGCAATGGCGGTTGCAGCGGCGATCGATGCCATGAAATATCCGGAGATTGTCGGTTCAATCGCGGGAGACGATACGATCATGATGGCGGTCAGAACGGTTGAAGATACAAAAAGCCTGATGAATCAGATTCTGCAGTTGGTTCATTAACTAAGGCTGTAACCTGCCATGCAGGTTAGCTGGTCATGCATTTGCTTCGCAAATATGTGACAAGATCTGGAGTATAAGGAAAATCATGTTAGAAAGTTTAAAGGTAAAAAATGTTGCACTCATTGACGAGTCCGAAGTGACATTTGGAGAGGGACTTAATATTCTGACCGGTGAAACGGGTGCGGGTAAGTCGATTCTGATCGATTCGATCAACCTGGCACTCGGCGCGAAGGCAGACAGCAGTCTGATCCGTCAAGGGGCAGAATATGCGTATGTGGAGTTGTGTTTTCAAGTAAATAATGCCTCCGTGATACAGAAGCTGAAAGAGTTGGAAGTCTTTCCGGATGAAGAGGGCAGAGTTCTGTTGCAGAGAAGAATCATGCCCGGAAAGAGCAGCTGCAGACTGAACGGAGAAAGTGCTACGGGCAAACTCCTGCAGCAGGCAGCAGCTGTTTTGATCGATGTACACGGACAGCATGAGCACCAGTCGCTTCTCAATGAAAAAAAGCATCTGGAAGTACTGGATGCATTCTGCGGTGACAAATTACAGGCTGTCAAACAGGAGCTTGGTGCAGCTTATGCAGCCTACAGAGAAAAAGAAAAACTGGTAAAAGAAGCACTGGATGAAGATGGCAGCAAAGACCGGGAGATCGCACTTGCCAGATTTGAGCTTGAGGAAATAGAAGCAGCGGCTCTGATCGAAGGAGAAGATGAGAAGCTGGAAGCTGATTTCAGGCGGATGGAAAACAGCAGGCAGATCGGGGAAAGTCTTTCACAGGCAGATGCCTGCTTAAACAGCTATGAACAGGAAAACGCAAGAGATCTGATCGGCGCAGCGGCAAAATGCGTAAGTGATGCGGCAAAATATGATGCATCCCTTGCACCGTGTGTGGAAAGCTTTGCGCAGGTGCAGGAGCTTTTGCAGGATATCGGCAGAAGTCTGGGACATTATATAGAAAGCATGGAATTCGATGCACAGACTTATACAGATACAAAAGAACGCCTGGATACGATCAATAAATGCAAAACAAAATATGGCAATACTATTTCCGAGATTTTGGCATATGCACAAAACCAACAGGAATTTCTGCATAAATACGATGATTTCGAACAATATAAAATAAAGCTGCAGGAAGAACTTGCACAGCAAAAAGAAACACTCCTTGCATTATGCCAAAAAGCATCTAAGATCAGATGCAAAGAGGCTGTAAAGCTGGAAAAAGAAATGAAGCAGGCACTTCTTTCCCTGAATTTCCCATATGTGGATTTTGCGATCGAAGTGGAAAACAGTGAAACACATTTATCCACAAACGGAATGGATCATGTCCGGTTTTTGATCTCATTAAATGCCGGACAGGAAAAGAAACCACTTTCGCAGGTGGCAAGCGGCGGCGAGCTTTCCCGTATCATGCTGGCACTCAAATCCGTGCTTGCAGAGCAGGATGAAACAGAGACACTCATATTTGATGAGATCGATGCGGGCATCAGTGGCAGGACAGCATGGAAAATTTCGGAAAAACTGGCAATCCTTGGCAGAGCACATCAGGTGATCTGCATTACCCATCTGCCGCAGATCGCAGCGATGGCGGATCAGCATTTTGTGATTGAAAAGCAGCAGGATAAAAATGGCACGCAGACAAAGCTGACGGCACTTTCCAAAGATGGTATGCTTTCCGAGATCGCCCGGCTGCTTGGCAGTGATAAGATCACGGATGCAGTGATGCAGAACGCCGGCGAATTGAAAGCCATGGCAGACGAAGCAAAGAAAACAGCAAAATAATACCAAACTAACCTGAAAAATAACGCACATACTAAAAGAGAAATCTTAAGTATGTGCGTTATGTCATGTATCGATAGATACATGATGTATCCCCGAGCATCGCGAAGCGATTATACATGCGAGGGGTTCACGTTATGTCATGTAGCGAGGTAACGAAATCAAGCGGCAGCGAAGCTGGCAGGATTTTCGAGTCTGTAGAAGATACATGACGAGAAAGGAAACAATCATGGACAGAGCTGGAAAAATTTACAGATATATGCTGTTTTCTATCTTATTACTCAGTTTGCTGCTGATCGGCTTTCTGGGGTATCGGATCAAAAAAATGATCCCTGATCAGATCCTGCTACGCAAAGGTCAGACCGAGGAACTGAACATTGGAATCCCGGTTTCCGCTGCTGTACAGACAACCGGTACAGATCGCAGCAAAGAAAATGCAAGGATCACAACACCAGTAGTATCCGCCTTTCATATGACTTCCGATACAGGAACAAGCTATGAAATGCAGCTCCGTTTTCTGGGAATCATTCCTCTGAAAACCGTACAGATGCAGACTGTTGCAGAGCAGGAAGTGTTTGTTTCCGGAAAACCGATCGGTATTTATTTAAAAACACCGGGCGTGCTTGTGATCGATACAGGGATGTTTACAGGAAGCAACGGAGAATCTGTCTGTCCGGCAGAAGGCATCCTGCAGTCGGGGGATTATGTAATGCAGATTAACCATACAGATCTGGAAGGTAAAAAGGATTTCGTAAACAGGATCAAAAACAGCAATGGGGAGCAGATGATCCTTACCATCCAAAGAAATGGGGAAATGTCAGAGGTACGTCTTACGCCGCTGCAGTGCGAAGAAGGAGTCTATAAGATCGGTGTCTGGGTCAGAGACAGTGCACAGGGAATCGGAACAATGACTTATGAGACGGCAGACGGACATTTCGGTGCACTGGGACATGGTATTGCAGATGCTGACATCGGAGAGCTTTTAGCACTTTCCAAAGGCAGTGTTTATGATACCTGTATTCTGGCAGTCCATACATCGGATGGTACAAAGCCGGGAGAATTGACAGGTATTCTCAGCTTTGATGAAGAGGATTACCTTGGCAGGATCGAAGAAAATACAGAAGCCGGGATATATGGAAGCTTTTGTAAACCGTCCAAAGCTGACAGCGGGGATGAAGTGATCATAGAGACAAGTTTGGATACATCCGGAAAAAGTGATGTGACAGAGTCTATGAAATATCCTATCGCCCTCAAGCAGGAAGTACAGGAAGGAGCGGCACAGATTTATACGTCCTTTGACGGAACAGGAGCATTTTATGATATCGAGATCACGCAGCTTCGATATGAAGATGACGGTAACCAGAATATTACCCTGACGGTGACTGATCCGGTGCTGCTTGCCAAGACCGGCGGGATCGTGCAGGGAATGAGCGGGAGCCCGATTCTGCAGAACGGAAAGATTGTAGGAGCGGTCACCCATGTACTTGTCAGACAGCCGGAAAAAGGATACGGGATCTTTATAGAAAACATGACAGAGCATAATTAAGAAAATCTTCAGAAAAAGCTTTTCGTAATTGAAGATTGTCATATTTACGAAACAAACAAAAATGCAATCCTTTATTTTGGTAAATTGTCACAAAACAGAAAAGATGATATGCCAGAGAGTGTTGAATAAATGCCATAATATGCAAAAATCAGAGGCAAAACAGGTGCTTTCGTATATGTGGCAGCACATGTGACGAGTTCCGACTATGCTTGACAGAAAATACTTTATTGCGTATAATTTGTCATTGGTACAATATATAAGAACCTTTCAATTAAATGGAGATACACCAATGATAGATGTTCATTGTCATATTTTACCGGGGATTGATGATGGCAGCAGGAATACAGAAGAATCCAAAGCTCTCATCAGTGAGGAAATGAATCAGGGGATAAATACAATCATATTTACACCACATTTTTATGCGCAGAGGGATTCCGTAGGTCATTTCTTGGAAAAGCGTGCAAACAGCTTTTCGCACTTACAATCAGCAGTACAATTTGATAAGATCGGACTGAAGCCTCATTTAGGTGCAGAGGTATATTATTTTGGTGGAATCGGAAAAGCAGAGATGGTTCCGGAGCTTTGTGTGACAGGAACAGATATTCTGCTGTTGGAAATGCCATTCGGTCAGTGGACAAAGGCTGTCTACGAAGATGTGGAGCAGCTTGTAAAGAAACAGAAGCTGACTGTGATTCTGGCACATGTCGAGCGGTATTTTCAGTTCCAAAAGGACAGCTCAGTCATGGAGCAGGTATTGGCGCTGCCGCTGATCGTGCAGCTGAATGCGGGAAGCCTTCTGGAAGGTGATAAACTGATAGACTTTGCAGGCAGAAAGAAGAAAAAACATTGTCTTTCCCTGCTCGCTGAGGACAGAGATATCCTGCTTGGCTCAGACGCACATAATATGACGGTCAGAAAGCCGAATCTGAAAATGGGCAGAGCAGTCATTGCGGAAAAGCTTGGAACAGACAGACTGGCAGAAATTGACAAGCTGGGAGAAAGGTTGCTTTCATTATGACAAAACATAAAAAACTGAAACTGATACTTGGTATTCTCCTTTTTATTGTGCTTGTCGGCGTACTTTACTTTGTATTGCAGAAGATTGATGAAAGAGGTACCGTTGAGACCGATGGAGAAGATACTTATCTGACCAGTGATAACGACATTATATTTGACGGGAAAATTTATGAGCTTGATCATCCGGTAAAAAGCTACCTGATCATGGGCACGGACGGAAGCGGCAATGAAAATGTCAAAGGTGAGCAGTATGAGGGATCCATGGCAGATTTTCTCATGCTTATGGTAATTGATGAAGCAGATAAAAAATATGGATTTTTGGCATTGAACCGCGACAGTGTGGCAGAAATTCCGATGATGGATAAAAACGGTCAGGTTGATGTGTATAATGATATGTATCTGTGTCTGGCACATGCATATGGCGGATCTAAGAGGCAGAGCTGTATCAACACCGTTAATGCAGTTTCCTCGTATTTGCATGATGTTCCGATCGGTGGGTATCTTGCTATCCCGATGGATCATATATCCGATTTAAACCATGTCCTTGGAGGTGTCACAGTGACGCTCGAGGATGATTTTACGGCAGAAGATGCACAGATGAAGCCGGGGGAGACAATAACACTCACAGATGAGCAGGCAGCCATTTTCCTGCGTGGCAGAATGGATGTCGGAGATGGGACAAACCTCAGCCGTATGAGAAGGCAGAAAGCGTATCTGGAAGCAGCATCGCAGAAGATCCGGGAACAGAATGCACAGGATGCAAAGTTCCTTGCAAAAGCATATGACCAGATTATGACTTATGCGACCTCGGATCTGAATATGAATGTGATTACAAAGCTTGCAAAAAATATGGATCAATATGAATCGCTCGGATTTTTACAGATCGAGGGAGAAACAAAGCTGGGTAATGACAGAATCGATGATGGACAGGTGCATAATGAATTTTATGCGGATGAGACGTCCTTAAAGGAAAATGTCATGAAATTGTATCCGCTTGTCGACACCGGAAAAACCGAGGATGACTAAACACCGCTGAATACAATACATAACAGAAAATAACCGGAAGGAACAATAAAGATGAGTCAGCAGAATGAAAAGTTGCAGCTGCAGCAAAATCAGAATGAAGAGACAGAAATCGATCTCTTGGAATTATTTTACTACCTGAAAGCAAAAATTGTATGGCTGATCGCAGCATTTGCCGTGGGAGCAGTGATCGCAGGTCTGATCACATACTTCCTGATCACGCCAAAATATCAGGCGACCTCAAAGGTCTATATGGTATCAGCATCCAGCGATTCCATTGTAAACCTGACAGATCTGAACCTTGGTACGTCTCTTTCAGATGACTATGTAGAGCTGTTAAAGGTCAGACCGATCTTTGAAGAGATCATCGAGGAACTGCATTTAGATTATACATATGATGAACTTCTTGATATGACAACGATCGGTGCGATCAATAAGACACGACTTCTGGCGATCACAATCGAATCCACGGATCCGGCAGAGGCAAGGGACATTGCCAATGCACTGGCGAATAAGGCTGTGTCTTACGTACCGGAGGTCATGGAGACGGCAACGCCAAATATCGCAGAGCTTGCGATCACTCCAAAGCATAAGAGCTCGCCGAGTCTGCCAAAGAATACGATCATCGGCGCATTGCTTGCCCTGATCCTTGTCGGTGGTGTTCTCGTTGTCAGATTTATTATGGATGATACTTTCAAATCAGCTGAGGATGTGGAGAAAGTATTTGGTGTTATGCCACTGACCGTCATTCCGGAGGGCAATCTGGAAGGTATTGATGATAAGGCTGAGGAAGAAATCCAGAAGCAGAAGAAAAAAGAGAGAAAGCAAAAACAGAAGGAGGGCAGATAAATGAGTCAGAATAATCAGATCAGAATTGAAAATATGCCTTCCCTTCCATATGCAATAGAAGAGTCTGTCAACAGACTGCGCGTGAACATGAGCTTCCTTGGGGAAGATGTAAAGAAAATCATGGTGATCAGTACAATGCCGGATGAAGGTAAGAGCTTTGTGACAATGCAGCTCTGGCGTCAGATGGCAGAGACAGGTGTTGACTGTGTACTGATAGATGCGGATATGCGCAAATCCGTTATGGTAGATAAATATGGGTTGAAAAAAGAGGATGGCAGTAAGATCCTGGGAAGCTCCTATTATCTTGCCAATGATATCAGACTGGAAGATGCGGTGCTTCATACACAGTATGAACACGGAGACATCATGCCAAATAATGATAATGTCGTAAATCCAAGCATTCTGCTTGAAAATCATAAATTCGAAGAAATGCTGGATCAGCTGGCGGAAAAATATCGCTATGTATTTGTGGATGCACCGCCGCTGAATCTTGTATCCGACGGCGAACGGATCGGTTCTCTCTGTGACGGAGCAGTACTCGTTGTCAGAGGAAATTCCACACCGAAGAATATTGTTAAGAATTCAGCATTGCAGTTAGAGCGAGCAGGATGTCCGCTTCTGGGCGTAGTCCTGAACCGCGTCAAAGGTGCTGGCGGTGGCTATTATTATAAGCAATATGGAGGTCACTACGGAAAGGGCTATGGCTATGGAAAAGAATATGGTTACGGCTATGGCTACTACGGAGACAAGAAATAATATCCGGTGAAATCCGCTCTGCGGTTTTCATAAATATTCTAAGGGAAAGGAGGATAAATCCAATGTTCAAGTCACTGAAAAAAGTTTTAGTAGGTGTTTTAGCATCCAGCTTAATTCTTTCAAGTGTAGCATTTGCTGCTGATACAACAGTAAAGAGCCCTGCAGACGCTCCAAAGGCAACTGTAGTAAATACAAAGACTGTAAAAAAGGCTCCTAACAAGGCTGTTATTAAGTTTGGCTCAAAAGTTACAACTGTAAAGGCTAATGCTGTAAAAGCAAAAACAACAACAATTACTTTCTCTTCCAAGAAGAAAGCAACAGTTGCAAAAAATGCTTTTAAGAGTGCTAAAAAGCTGAAAACTATCACAGTTTACAAGAACAAAGTAACCTTCAAGAAGGGTGCTTTCGGTAAGCTGAACACAAAGAAGATGACAATCAAGGTTAAAGGACTGAAGAAGAATTCTAAAGCATTCAAGAAATACGTGAAAGCTTTAAGGAAGGCTGGCTTCAAGGGTAAAGTTAAAGTAGTTAAATAATTTTACTTACCTGGATGCATCTTAGGGTCCTGGCAAGGCTTCGGCCTTGCCAGATGATCTGTGGAATGGATGAATAAAGCTTTCTGCGGCGCAGGGAGCTTTTTATATAAAAAGTAAAAATAAATTTATGTGCCCAAAAGCCCGGGAGGGCAAAGGCGCAAATGGGATAATGGGATAATGGGGATAAAACCTTGTATACATTACAGGGAAAAGAAGGGAAAATACGACTATGTCAAAGGAAAAGATGAACAAAAGAATTGATACGCAAAAAGCGATCAGAGTATTTCTTCTGGGATTGTATGATGCACTGGCAGTGCTGGTATCCGCATTTCTGGCATTATATATCCGGTTTGATATGCACTTTTCAGCCATAGATTCCAAATATCTGGAAGCTGCTTTATTGGTGTCACCTGTTACAATTCTGGCTACATGGATCATTTTTAAAATAGAACATTTGTATGATAGTCTGTGGGAATATGCAAGTGTCAGGGAACTGTTTTTTTCAACAATCTCCTGTGTGATTGTTGTGATCATTCAGGCTCTCTTTATAATTCTGGTGGATCCATATTATGTACCGAGATCTTATCATTTCCTGTTTCTTTGCTTTTTTCTGCTGCTGGTCGTGGGAAGCCGCTTTTCATATCGCGCAATACGGCTCTTCAGATGGTCGGTTACCGGTAATGACGGAAAGGGAATTCGGAATATCATGGTCATTGGTGCGGGGCAGGCAGGAAGACTGATCGTGGAAGAAATCAAGCATTCCAATGAGATGGATGCAAGAGTCTGCTGTATCATAGATGATGACAGAGCCAAAAAGGGAAAATATCTGCGTGGTGTGGAGATTGTCGGAGACAGAGACTGTATCATATCCGCAGTGGAGAAATATAATATCAATCAGATTATATTGGCAATGCCTTCTGCAAGCCGCAGGACGCAAAAGGAAATACTGGATATCTGTAAAGAGACGGAGTGCGAGATGAAGATCGTACCGGGTATTTACCAGATGATCAACGGCGATGTGCTTATGAGCAAGCTTCGTAAGGTAGAAGTGGAGGATCTTCTTGGCAGAGATCCGATCAAAGTCAATGCGGATGATATTTTTAACTATATTACCGGGAAGACTATTCTTGTGACCGGTGGAGGCGGTTCTATCGGTTCAGAACTTTGCAGACAGATCGCCGCACATCAGCCTGAAACATTGGTTATTTTTGACGTATATGAAAATAATGCATATGACATCCAGATGGAACTTCGGAAAAATTATCCGGATATGCATTTGGAAACGATCATCGGTTCTGTCAGGGACAGCAGAAAGATTTTTCAGGTATTTGAACAGTTCCATCCTGATATTGTATATCATGCGGCCGCACACAAGCATGTACCGCTTATGGAAGACAGTCCGTGTGAAGCGATCAAAAATAATGTCATTGGTACGTATAAGACAGCCTTTGCTGCCATGACACATGGCTGCAAAAGATTTGTGCTGATCAGTACGGATAAGGCTGTTAATCCGACAAATATCATGGGCGCGAGCAAGCGTTTGTGCGAAATGGTCATTCAGGCGTTTGATGCCAAGATCAAGGCGGGAAAAGCAGATGAGATCCCGCAGCTTTTTACGCATCTGACACAGGATAAATATGTAAATGCACAGGTACAGGAAGCCCTTAAAACAACAAAGACAGAGTTTGTAGCTGTCAGATTCGGTAATGTACTGGGCAGCAATGGTTCTGTTATTCCACTGTTCCGTAAACAGATTGAAGCAGGAGGTCCCGTTACGGTTACACATCCTGATATCATCCGCTATTTTATGACGATTCCGGAAGCCGTCGGGCTGGTTCTGGAAGCCGGTACTTATGCAAACGGAGGTCAGATCTTTGTTCTTGATATGGGAGAGCCGGTCAAGATCCTGGACATGGCAAAGAATATGATCAAGCTTTCCGGCTATACACCGGATGTTGATATCAAGATAGAATTTACAGGGCTTCGCCCGGGTGAAAAGCTTTATGAAGAGAAGCTCATGGATGAAGAGGGGATTCAGAAAACAGATAATGACCTTATTCATGTAGGGTGTCCAATTCCGTTCGATGTAGATACATTCCTCGGACAGCTCAGAGAGCTTATGGAAGCTTCCTATAAAAATGCGAGAGACATCAGAGATCTCGTAAAGACGGTTGTAACGACCTACAGACCGGAGAATCATTAAAAATTTGAATAGTAAATGCTTTGCAATAACGGCATAGTTATTGCAAAGCATATTTTCTTTTTATAAGCCATACACCTTACGGTGTGTTCGGCTCCTTTTTTTCGGCTTCCAGACTAAGCTCATAAAGGTCAATCATGGTTGCTTCATCTTTTGTGGCAATTTCTGAAACCTTTATCCAGTTTTCTTCGTCTGCCTGTGCCCAGATGCAGGAACAGGGATGATCGTTTTTATCCATCATCTGAAAAACTTTTGCCCCGTTTTTTAACGTCTTTACCAGACGGCAGTTGTAATAGCCTTTATTTTGCATCAGGTTGATAATGCCATATTCAATACGGGCATCGCCTTCCAGCTTTGGTCTTCTCGGTAATTTGATCATGTTTGTTCTCCCCAATCAAAAATATTTTGTGTGGTCTGTCAGTAGAAAACTACTGTACTATATTATATCGGGAAGAAGGCAATTCTGCAAGCCTTTGGATGCTGTACTTTTCAGACTGTGTGATTTATGGTAGACTAATGCTTATACCGGAAAGCTACAGGGAGGGTTTTGCATGCTTCAGGATGCTGTCAAGGAGATAAAAGTTGCATTATTTGATATGGATGGCCTGCTGATCGATTCAGAGAAGGTATATTGTGCCTGCTGGATACAAGCGGCGAAAGAGCTTGGATATTCATTGGATGAAGAAAGGGTTCTTACGCTGAGAAGTCTGGATAAAACACTTGCCAATGAATTATTTATCGGTTGGTTTTCTGACAGAACCGCTTATGAGCGCGTGAAAACGCGTCGTAAGGAGATCATGGCAGCAAAGATCCGGCAGACACCCCTGCAGAGTAAGCCGGGGGTACGCAGCCTGATATGTGAACTTCAAAAGCGAGGGGTAAAATCAGCAGTTGTCACAGCTTCACCACAAAAGCGGGCGCAGACGCATCTGGCAAGTGTCGGACTGGGGGATCTTTTTAAAACGATTCTTACGACGGAGGCAGTTGAAAGAGGAAAACCATTTCCTGATGTGTACTGTTATGCAGCCGAAAAAATGGGAGTCGTGCCAAAGGACTGTCTGGCGTTTGAAGATTCTCCCAACGGAGTAAAAAGTGCATATGCGGCAGGTTGTCATACAGTTATGATTCCGGATCTGACACCGCCCACGGCGGATCTTATGCCTTATGTGGAGCATACCTATGACAGTCTTGCGGATCTTGCAAAGGATTTGCAGAAATGATCTTTCGGGGAAAAGGGGATATATATGGATTTGCATCAGATCTTGATAACACATAACAGGGCATGGACGAAAAGGGAACTGGTCTTTTTTCTGATTGTGTTTACTGTGGCAGCACTGCTGGCTGGCAGATGGGGCAGAAAGGGCAGGATCCGGAAGGGACAGGCTGTCAGCGGATTGCTGGCACTCATTTTTCTGGCAGTTGTTTATGCTTCTACCGTATTTACCAGAACATCCGGGATAAGGCAGTATCAGTTGGAGCTTTTCTGGTCATGGAAGGAAATCTGGCATATCGGAAAGAACGGAAGACTGGGGAGTCTGCCACATAATCTTTTAGTACAGGAAAACCTGCTTAATATGATAATCTTGTTTCCGCTGGGAATTTTGCTTCCGTTTATCAGAAACCGGAAAGTCCGCTGGTGGGAAGGACTTTTTGTCGGTTTGGCAGTTTCCGCTTCTATAGAAATATTACAGCTTGTTTTATGCCGTGGCTTATTTGAATGGGATGATATGATCCACAACGGAATTGGCTGTATGGCAGGCAGCATTCTGTCGGATTTTGTATGGAAAATATGGAAAAAAGGCAGAACAGGAGACAGCCGTAACAAGAAATAGACGGGCGGGCGTGAATGGTGTATAATAGTCGGATCAGGCAGCTGATAAGACAAAATATGGCCGCCGGACAGATTGAGGAGTACAATGAATACAAAGATAAATACAGAATCAAAAAAACATATATATCGTTTCTTCTGGCAGACGATTGTATCTGTGATCACACTTCTTCCGTTTGTTTATTTGTGGAATACGAAATTGAATCCATTACTGGGACAAAGCTTCCTGAATAAGGGAAATATACTGATGTGGGTCATTTATCTGATATTCATGTGGACGTTTATGTATGTGTTTAACGGATTTCAGATCGGGCTGGGCAGAAAGTCCCATCTGTATATCGGGCAGTGGATTGCTTATACCTGCTTAAATGTGGTAGAGATCATGATTACAATTCTGATGGTGGGGCGTGTGAAGTATATTGGTGTGATTCTGCTGACCTATGCGAAATTATATGTGGTGCAGATGGTTCTTATGTTCCTTCTGACAAATTTTGGAACGGATCTCTACCGGAAGGTGATCCCGGCTTACCGGATGCTGAATATTACGGGGGTGCATGATAATAACCTGGATATCCGGCTTTCAGGGTATCGTGCAAAGTATAAGTTTGATCAGACAATAAGTTGTAATGAAAATATAGAGGAAATCAAGGCGTGTATTTTACAATATGATGCGATTCTGTTAAATGATCTGCCGGATGAAGTCAGAAATCAGATTTTGAAATTCTGCTTTGAAAAAGGAAAGAGAGTTTATTTTCCGCCAAAGATCTCGGATATCATTATTAAATCTTCGGATGAAATGAATCTTGTGGATACACCGCTATACATTTGTAAAAATACAGATATTTCTCTGGCGCAGCGTTTTTTGAAACGTGTAATGGATATCGTGATCTCACTGACCGGTATTATTATTACATCGCCGATCATGCTGATCACGGCGATCGCAATCTATGCTTATGACAGAGGACCGGTTTTATACAAGCAGGTGCGTTGTACAAAAGGAAACCGGGAATTTAAGATCTGTAAATTCCGCAGCATGGTTGTCAATGCCGAAAAGGATGGAAAAGCGCAGCTTGCAAAGGAAAATGACAGCCGGATCACGCCAATCGGAAAGATTATCCGTAGTATGCGAATTGATGAGCTGCCGCAGTTTTTTAATATCTTAAAAGGTGACATGAGTGTGGTAGGACCACGTCCGGAAAGACCGGAGCTGATAGAGAAGAACTGTATGAAGATACCGGAATTTGCTTATCGTACCCGTGTAAAGGCGGGGCTTACTGGTTATGCGCAGGTTTACGGAAAATACAATACGTCTTTTATCGATAAACTGAAGCTGGATCTGATCTATGTCAGCAATTATTCTATTCTGATGGATATCCATCTGATTTTTCTGACCCTGAAGATCATTTTTATCAAAGACAGTACAGAGGGTGTCTGAAAAGAAGGTATAATATGTAAAAAAGGGAAAATAAGAAAAAGACAATTTACATATATGTACAGAAAATGCTAAACTAAATGTAGTATCCGGCATATGCCGGAAGAGAGGGAGGATACCATGAAGAATTTCAAAAGACAACTTATCATGGCCTTTGCATTTGCATTGTTTGCCGGTATGCTCGATCCGGAATGTAAGATCCAGCAATAAAAATATTAAAACAGCACTGACTGCAACTAGACGATATAAAGCATCTTATGCAGATTATATTTCAGATTATTATATTTCTTATTTTGCTAAGAAAGCCGGAAAGGCAGTTGTATCCTTTGATGTGTACAAAGACGGAAAATTTGTACAGACCTGTTCTATTTCGGTGATAGCAAAGGGCTATAAATTTTACAAACCTGTCATTAAGAATGTAAAATATGCAGGTAAAGAGTTATATTACTATGATCCGTTTACAAACAAAACAAGTGGTAAGCTGAAGGTAACTCCTGCAAAAGGATATAAGATCGTGTCCATTGAGTATTCCACGGGCCTTAATGCAAAAACCGGTGATTATACTTATAAAAAGATCAAAAATAATGGCAAGATCAAACTGCTTAAACAACGTAAATATACAAGAAAGTACAATGAGGGAACAGAGTATGAGAGCCAGTACGCATACAATTCTCTTTTCCCGGTAACACAGATCCGTATCACGCTGCAGAACAAAAAGACAAAAGAAAAAGTAGTGGATTATGAATATCTGTATACCTTAAACAGAAAATAAGAAGTGCTTACAGGAGCTGTCGCGAAAGCGGCAGTTCTTTTTTGGTAAATGTAGTGATTGTAGAATACCGGAATCTGTGCTAAACTGTAAAGCGTCAGAGTGCGCTTGCGGCAGGAGGAATTGATTATGAAACTGTTTCGGATACAGTCAAAAGAAGAAAAAAGGCTGGATGAGATCATAGGCCGTCTGCAGATGAACCTGTCGAATAATTATAAGGATTCTGCACAGGCAAATCTGGCAGAGCTTCGGGAAGCATATGAGAAAATGTGCAGTCAGGGGAAGCTGAAGGAAAAACCGAAGGCGGAGTATGGGCTAAAGCTTGCGGTATATGCGGAAAAACTGAAGGGATATTCGCATAAGGATCAGAAGCCTTACTGGCATTAAAATTAAACTAAGGGAGAAAAAAAGTGAGTAGGAACAAAAGAAGAGAGACAGTCAAAATTGCCGCATGGCGGATTTTATTACTGTCAGTCGTATTTGCAGCAATGTGGCAGCTGCCGGCATTTGCCGGAGAAGCGGAAGAAGCAGCGGAGTATACGCCGGCGTTATTTGCAACGGCGTGGGCACTTTTGCCGCCATTGGTAGCGATCAGCCTTGCACTGATCACAAAAGAGGTTTACAGTTCTTTATTTATCGGAATCGTGGTAGGTGGTATCCTGTATTCCGGCGGTAAATTTGAAGGAACCGTCATTCATGTATTTTCAGGCGGTATCGTATCGGTATTATCCAATTCCTATAATGTAGGTATTCTGGTATTTCTGGTGCTTCTTGGTGGCATGGTAGCCCTTATGAATAAGGCTGGTGGAAGCAGCGCATTCGGAAAATGGGCAAGCAGTCATATCAAGACAAGAGTAGGCGCACAGCTTGTGACGATTCTGCTCGGTGTACTGATCTTTATTGATGATTATTTTAACTGTCTGACCGTCGGCAGTGTCATGCGGCCGGTAACGGATAAGCATAAGATCTCCAGGGCAAAGCTGGCATATCTGATTGATGCGACAGCAGCACCTGTCTGTATCATTGCACCGATCTCTTCCTGGGCGGCTGCAGTCAGCGGCTTTGTGGAAGGAGAAGACGGTTTCGGTCTGTTTTTAAAGGCAATTCCATATAACTATTATGCGCTTCTGACAATTGTTATGATGGTGAGCATGGTGCTTTTCAAGGTAGAATTTGGCTCTATGAAGGCATGTGAGATCAATGCACTTGCGGGGGATCTGTTTTCTGATGGACAGGGAGATCATAAGCAGGAGCTGGAAGCAGAGGAAGGTATTAAAAAGGGAAGAGTGATCGATCTGATGATTCCGATCATCTGCCTGATCATCTGCTGCGTGGTCGGTATGCTTTATACCGGTGGCTTTTTCAACGGTACAGATCTGGTGACGGCATTTTCCAATTCGGATGCTTCGGTCGGACTGGCACTTGGCAGCATGTTTGGCATTATTTTTACAATCCTTTTATATGTGGTAAGAAAAGTACTCAGCTTTTCTGATTGTATGGCGTGTATTCCGGAGGGATTCAAGGCAATGGTTCCGGCGATCATGATATTGACTTTTGCATGGACATTAAAGGCAATGACAGACAGCCTTGGCGCAAAGGAATTTGTTGCGGCTGCAATGAAATCCGTAGCGGGCAGATTTGATATGTTCCTGCCTATGATCATCTTCCTTGTTGCATGCTTCCTTGCTTTTGCAACAGGAACATCCTGGGGAACATTCGGTATTCTGATCCCGATCGTTGTAAATGTCCTGCAGACGAGAAACTATTCTCTGATGATCATTGCGATTTCAGCCTGCATGGCAGGTGCGGTATGTGGTGACCATTGTTCGCCGATCTCCGATACGACAATCATGGCTTCGGCGGGCGCGCAGTGTAATCATGTCAAGCATGTTTCCACACAGCTTCCGTATGTTGTGCTTTGTGCAGGTGTTTCCTGTCTGGCTTATCTGGCAGCACCGCTGATCGGAAATAAATGGCTTACACTGCTGATCGCTATCGTTGTGATGATCGGTATCGTGGCAGGTATTAAGTTTACACAGACAAGAAAAGCAGAAGCAGAAAACGCATAAGACAGAAAAAGAGCATGGAGGAAAGAAAATGGGTGGCTTTTTTGGCGTAGCAGCAAAGGAAGATTGTGTATTTGATTTGTTTTTTGGCGTGGATTATCATTCGCATCTGGGCACAAGACGCGGTGGCATGGCAGTCTGGGGAGAAAAAGGCTTTGACCGTGCGATCCACAATATAGAAAACGCACCGTTCCGTACAAAGTTTGATAAAGATATGCAACAGATGAAGGGCTGGTATGGAATCGGCTGTATCTCGGATTATGAACCACAGCCGCTGATCGTGCGTTCTCATCATGGAACATATGCGATCACAACGGTGAGCAAGATCAATAATACGGATGAACTGGTAAAAAATCTGTTTGGAGATGGCTGTTCCCATTTTCTGGAAATGAGCGGCGGAGATATTAATGCAACAGAGCTCGTTGCAGCACTGATCAATCAGAAGGATAATCTGATCGAAGGAATCCGGTATGCCCTGCACACAATTGATGGTTCGTTGTCTCTTATGCTGATGAATGAGAACGGTATCTATTGTGCAAGAGATGAGAGGGGCAGAACGCCGATCGTGATTGGCAAAAAAGAAGATGCGTTCTGTGCTTCCTTTGAAAGCTATGCCTATAAAAATCTGGGGTATCAGGATTATAAAGAACTCGGACCGGGCGAAATTGTGGTCCTGACGCATAAAAACTGCGTGACGCTCATGCAGCCGGGAAAAGATATGAAGATCTGCACGTTCCTCTGGGTATACTATGGATATCCGGCAAGTTCCTATGAAGGGATCAGTGTGGAACAGATGCGTTATAACTGCGGCGCAAAAATGGCAGAACGTGACAATGTAAAGCCGGATATTGTTGCGGGCGTTCCGGATTCCGGTATCGCACATGCAGTCGGGTATGCCAATCAGTCAGGCATTCCGTTTTCCAGACCGTTTATCAAATATACGCCGACATGGCCGCGTTCTTTTATGCCGACGATCCAGAGCCAGCGTAATCTGATCGCAAAGATGAAGCTTCTGGCAGTAGAAGAACTGATCCGTGATAAGAGCCTGCTTCTGATCGATGATTCCATTGTACGAGGCACGCAGCTGCGGGAAACAACAGAGTATTTATTCCAGAGTGGTGCGAAAGAGGTACATATCAGACCTGCATGTCCTCCGCTTTTATACGGCTGCAAGTATCTGAACTTCTCCCGTTCTTCTTCGGAAATGGATCTGATCACAAGAAGAGTGATCGAAAGACTGGAAAATGGAAATGTAACAGAGGAGGTTTTGCAGGAGTATACAGATCCGGACTCTGAAAAGTATGAAAAGATGGTAGATGAGATCTGCAAGGAACTGCATTTTACATCCCTTCGTTTTAACCGGCTGGACGATATGCTGGATGCGGTCGGTATTGAGAAATGTAAGCTCTGTACTTACTGCTGGGATGGGAAAGAATAAGTAGAATTGGAGTATTGATGAATAAGCCATTATTGTTAAGACCTTCCGGCAAAGATTATTTGTGGGGCGGTCAGCGACTGAATACGGAATTTGAAAAAGGAATAGAAATGTCTCCGCTGGCAGAAACGTGGGAGTGTTCCACTCATCCGGACGGACCATGCTTTGTGGCAGAGGGTGAATTTGCTGGACAGACGCTGGGGCAGGTACTTTCCGGAAATCCGGCATATTTGGGATCCCGTCATATGGGGTGTACGGAACTGCCGCTACTGATCAAATTTATTGACGCCAGGGAAGATCTGTCTGTGCAGGTGCATCCGACAGATGCATATGCAAAGGAACATGAGCATGGACAGCGCGGCAAGACGGAAATGTGGTATGTGCTGGATGCGGCAAAGGATGCCAGACTTGTGTACGGGCTCAGAAGAGACTGCACAAAAGAAGAGATCAGGGAAGCAATCGAAAAAGGAAAGCTGACCAGATATCTGCAATATGTTCCGATCAGGAAGGGGGATCTTTTCTTTATAGAAGCGGGAACGATCCATGCGATCGGTGCAGGCGCACTTGTGGCGGAGATCCAGGAAAATTCCAATCTGACATATCGTCTTTATGATTATGACAGAGAAGACAAAAACGGAAAGAAACGGGAACTGCACATTGAAAAGGCACTGGAGGCTGCAAATCTGAAAAGCAGTGCAAAGCCGCGACAGCCACTCCGCATTTTGAAATATCAGCAGGGAATGGCATCAGAATGCCTGTGCAGATGCAAATATTTTGAAGTATACAGAATGATCGTAAACACGGAACGGAGACAGATCGTAACTTATCTGTCGGATCAGATGTCGTTCCGCGTCCTGCTTTGTGTGAGCGGCTGCGGAAATATCAGTTATCCGGGCGGTCAGATCACATTTTATAAGGGAGACTGTATTTTTGTGCCGGCAGATTCCGTAACAATGAGGATCCACGGACAGGCACAGTTCCTGGATGTAAGAGGGTAACGGAACATGAAAGACGGGCAACAAAAACCACAGGATCTGATCGTATTATTAAAAGGACATAAGACTTATATCCAGACGCATAATTTCCCGGATCCGGATGCGATCGCGTCCGCTTACGGTCTGCAGTATTTTCTGCGGCAGTTCGGGATCGACGCGATCCTCTGTTATGATGGCAGTATCGACAAGCTGAGTACGAAGCGGATGCTGACGGTTTTCTCCATGGAAATATTGCATGCAGACTTGTTGGCAGATATGCAGGAATCAGATTATATTGTGACGGTGGACGGGCAGAAGTACAATACTAATTTTACGGATCTGCCCGGAGATGAGGTGGCATGCGTGGATCATCACCCGCAGGTTCGGGACTGTGGATATCATTACAAGGATATCCGGATGGCAGGTGCCTGCAGCTCGATCGTGGTTTCTTATTATCGGGAAATGGGGATAGCAATCCCGCCGCTTGTGGCATCGGCGCTTGCTTACGGGATCAAGATGGATACGGCGGATTTTACAAGAGGTGCAACAGCATTTGATGCGGAGATGTTTGCATATGCATTTGAGACGGCGGATGTGGAAAAGCTGCAGGAAATGTATAAAAATGTCATGGAATTTAAGGATTTGCGGGCATATGCAGCAGCGATCGATAATATAAAGATATATGACAGAACCGGATTTGCATGTATTCCGTTTGATTGCCCGGATGCACTGATTGCGATCATATCTGATTTTATCCTTGCTCTTGACGTTGTGGATGTATCTATCGTATATTCTGTTAGAAAGGATGGATTGAAATTTTCTGTCCGCAGTGAGGTAGAAGCCGTAGATGCCGGTAAATTGGTCGCAACAGCACTTTCCGGATATGGGTCGGGTGGCGGTCATAAAGCGATGGCGGGCGGTTTTGTCCCAAATGAAAGCCTGGATCGGATTGGGCAGCAATATGAATTTTATATAAAAGAAGCCTTTATGAAATACATTAAGGCAACAAGTTAGAAAAGGAGAACAGACTATGTGCGGAATAGTTGGATATGTAGGGGATAAGCAGGCAGCACCGATTCTGCTTGCAGGACTTTCTAAACTGGAATACAGAGGTTATGATTCGGCCGGACTCGCGGTGCGGGATGGCGAGGAACTGGCAGAGGTTGTTAAAGCAACAGGAAAACTGGTGAACCTGTCAGATAAGACAGATGGGGGGAAGGCACTTTCCGGCTGCTGTGGTATCGGACATACGAGATGGGCAACGCATGGTGTCCCGTCCAAAACAAATGCACATCCGCATGTATCCGGTAATTGTACCGGTTCTGCTTCCGGTCCTGTGGAATCAGAGGTCGTAGGTGTACACAACGGAATTATTGAAAACTATCAGGAACTGAAAGAAAAGCTTTTGCATCATGGCTATGAATTTTACAGTGATACCGATACGGAAATTCTGATCAAGCTGGTAGACTATTATTATAAAAAATATAAGGTAGGACCAATTGATGCACTGGCAAAAACGATCGTCCGTGTACGTGGATCCTACGCACTTGAGGTCATGTTCAAGGATTACCCGGATGAGATCTATGTGGCAAGAAAAGACAGCCCGATGATTATTGGACTGGGTGAAGGGGAAACCTTTGTTGCATCCGATGTGCCTGCAATCTTAAATTATACAAGAAAGGTCTGCTACATCGGAAATAATGAAATGGCAAGGATCACTGCAGATGGTGCGACCTTCTATGACCTGAACGGTGATGTGATCGAAAAAGATGTTGTGGAGATTACTTATGATGCGCAGGCTGCGGAAAAAGGCGGTTATGAGCATTTCATGATGAAAGAGATCCATGAGCAGCCAAAGGTTGTTAAAGACACCCTGCATTCGCTCAGAAAGGATGACGTGATCGATCTTTCCACAGTCGGACTGACTGATGAGGAAATCCGGCAGTTTTCTCAGATTTATATTGTGGCATGCGGCTCTGCATGGCACGTTGGAATGGCAGCTCAATATGTCATAGAAGATCTTGCAAAGCTACCGGTCCGAGTGGAGCTGGCATCTGAATTCCGTTACAGGAATATGATTTTAGATCCGAACGGACTTGTTATTCTGATCTCACAATCCGGTGAGACGGCAGATACTTTGGCAGCGCTCCGGGAAGCAAAGAAGAAGGGGCTGAAAACATTGGCGATCGTCAATGTAGTCGGTTCTTCTATCGCAAGAGAGGCTGATTATGTCTGCTATACAATGGCTGGACCTGAGATTTCTGTTGCAACAACAAAGGCATATACAGCACAGCTTATTTTGTCTTACCTGCTTGCGATCAAGTTTGGCGTGGTAAGAGGAGAAGTAACGGACGAAGCCTGCAGGGAATATCTGGATGAACTTGAAACTATCCCGGATAAGATTGAGCAGATCATGGAAAATAAAGAACGTCTGCAGTGGTTTGCCGCAAAATTTGCCAGCGCACATGACGTATTTTTTGTCGGACGTGGTATCGACTATGCGATCAGTCTGGAAGGATCTCTGAAGATGAAAGAGATTTCTTATATTCATTCCGAAGCGTATGCAGCGGGAGAACTGAAGCATGGTACGATCAGTCTGATCGAGAAGGGAACACTCGTGATCGGTATTCTGACGCAGGATGATCTTTATGAAAAAACACTTTCCAATATGGTGGAATGTAAGTCAAGAGGTGCATACCTGATGGGTATTACAACGTACGGACATTATGAAATGGAAGATACAGCGGATTTTGTTACGTATATTCCGAAGGTGGATCATCATTTTATCGGCAGTCTGGCAGTGATTCCGCTTCAGCTGATCGGATACTATATTTCTGCGGCAAAAGGTCTGGATGTAGATAAACCGCGAAATCTTGCCAAGAGTGTAACAGTGGAGTAGCGGGTATTGGGAAAGGATTTTAAGAAACATGAAAAAGCGTATTCTTGTAACAGGGGGAGCAGGTTTTTTAGGGTCACATCTGTGTGACAGACTGATTGAGCAGGGGAATGATGTCATTTGTATCGATAATTTATTTACAGGTTCAAAAGATAATATCAGACATCTGATGGGAAATCCGTATTTTGAATTTATCAGGCATGATGTGACAGAACCGATCTACGTCGAGGTAGATCAGATCTACAATCTGGCATGCCCGGCAAGTCCGATCCATTACCAGTATGATCCGATCAAAACGGGCAAGACAAGTGTGCTTGGTGCACTGCATACACTGGGACTGGCAAAGCGTGTCCATGCAAGGATCCTGCAGGCAAGTACAAGTGAAGTATACGGAGATCCGGAGATCCACCCACAGCCGGAAAGCTACAGGGGCTGTGTCAATCCGATCGGTATCAGATCCTGTTATGATGAAGGAAAACGTATGGCGGAAACGCTGTTCTTTGATTATCACCGTCAGCATCAGGTAGATATCAAGGTGATCCGTATTTTCAATACATACGGGCCGAGAATGAATACGCATGATGGTAGAGTAGTCTCCAATTTTATTGTGCAGGCACTGAAAAACGAAAATATTACGATCTACGGAAGCGGCGAGCAGACAAGAAGCTTTTGTTATGTCGATGATCTGATCGAAGGCATGATCCGTATGATGAATTCAAGGGACGGCTTTACAGGCCCTGTAAATATCGGTAATCCGGGCGAATTTACGATGCTGGAGCTGGCGCAGAAGATCATCGATCTGACGGGAAGCAGTTCCAAGATTGTATTTGAACCGTTGCCACAGGATGATCCGATGCAGAGACGTCCTGTGATCGATCTGGCAAAGAAGGAGCTTTCCTGGGAACCGACAGTGAACCTGGAGGAAGGTCTGAAAAAGACGATCGCTTACTTTGATGATCTCTTAATGAATAAATAAAATCTATAGAAAAGAACGAAAAAAAGAGGTCTCATCCGGTTGGATGGGATCTCTGCATAGGAACATGCGTGGTAAAAGGTATTGAGGGATTTTG
>ULTW01026460.1_pt1 | contig 102626 bp, 65 predicted proteins | sample 1957961 | NCBI WGS metagenome assembly ULTW01 (sample SAMEA4835744, study PRJEB28245) | human gut metagenome | biome: gut microbiome; material: fecal sample | place: Denmark | collected 2008 | reverse complement strand
GGCTTACAGAATGCACGAACTGCATCATTAGGATTCTCACCTGCCAAGAGGTTTACCTGCTCGAAAGCACCACCATTGGTCTCTACACGGCTGAAGCAGCCCATCTCTATGATAACTGGGGCTATCTTAGCCAACTGATCCTTACGTGGCTGGAACTTTCCAGAACTCTGCCACATGTCTCTGTAAACGAGACTGAACTGAATTTTCTTCTTCATTATTTTATAGTTTCTATATTCTTTAATTTGAGTGGTAGAAAGGGCATCAAGCGACACCTATACCAAACCAAGGTGCAAAATTAGGCAATTTTTCCGAATTATCTACCCTTTCATCTGTTTTTTTACAATTATTGCACGATTTTAGTGACGGTAAAAAATAACTTGGTACGATTTGAGTAAAAAATGTAAGCTAACGTATGGGGGAAAAAACGCATATAGGTTCATTGGCCAACGCAAGTACTTGCGATGAGCAACGAAAGTACTTTCATCGGCCAACGAAAGTACTTTCATTTTTTAGCCCACTGAAGAGGCTAAAATGACCATGATGCATCCAAGCGTCATCATACCGTGATTTCGCCCGAACCATAGCAACGATGATGATGCTCATCGTATACCACACAGAACTGACCGGGAGCTACTCCGTGGATGGCTTCTTCGGCATGCACCATGAAACGTCCATCAGCCTGTCGCTCGATGATGGCAGGATGATACTCTGGGGTGTGACGTATCTTGAACGTGACGCGATGCATATCCATCTCGCGAGTAAGGAAGTGAAAATCGTGCAGCGGAAAATCTTTCTTATAGGCTGTCTGTGGGTCGTAGCCGTGGCTCACATACAGAATGTTGTGCTCCACATCTTTCTTGACAACAAACCAAGGACCGCCACCAAAGCCAAGTCCCTTGCGCTGACCGATGGTGTGATACCACAACCCCTTGTGCGCACCGATGCGCTTTCCCGTCTCTAACTCTACGACATCACCAGGATTATCGCCTAAGTAACGACGGATATATTCATTGTAATTGATTTGTCCTAAGAAACAAATACCTTGACTATCACGACGCTTGGCATTGATCAAGTGTTCGGCTTCAGCTATCTCGCGTACCTCGTTCTTCACATGATGACCAATGGGGAAGATGGCTTTGCGAAGTTGCCAGGAATAAATCTGAGCCAAGAAGTCGGTCTGGTCTTTCACTGGGTCGGGACTGGTAACAAGCCACTTGTCACCCTGCTCATCAATCTCGGTCTGTGCATAATGTCCTGTGGCAATGAGATCGTAGTTGTGACCCATCTTCTCGTCGAAGGCACCAAACTTAATGAGCCTGTTGCACATCACATCGGGATTGGGGGTGAAACCAGCCTTCACCTTCTCCATCGTGTAGCGAGTCACCTCGTTCCAGTATTCCTGATGGCAGTCTACTACCTGTAGTCTACAACCATACTTGGCTGCCACGGCAGTAGCCATCTCGAGATCTTCCTCTGAGGTGCAATCCCACTCTTCCTTCTCCTCGGGACCTATCTTGATGTAGAAGCAATCGGGATGAAGTCCTAACTGGGCAAACTCCCAAACCACAACGGAACTGTCAACTCCTCCTGAAAGCAAGACGGCAATGCGCTTACCCTCCAAACTCTTTTTATCCAACATGATGTGAATGTCTGTGTTACTTAAGTCTATAGAAATCGAAACACGTGGAATCAGGGAAAACCGTTCCACGTAATTTTTTCGTGTGCAAAAGTACAAAAAAAGCATGAGACACCGCTATAAATCAATAAAAATTAGTAACTTTGCAGCCGAAAATTCGAATACGAACCAAACATTCGCATGAAAGTGAGATTTTGCGAAGTTTGAATTACTAAAGTAGTTATGGAAATTTTAAGGAATCTGTTTTATGGTTTTCCCGACCTCTGGGGAGGCGGCGTTGCCCATTCGGTGATGATTTTAGCTTTGGTCATTACGCTGGGCTTGTGTTTAGGTAAAATCCGCGTGAAAGGTGTGTCCTTGGGCTTGGCGTGGATTCTTTTTATCGGTCTTGTTTTCGGTCATTTTGCGCTCAACCTCGATGAGCACCTACTTCACTTCCTCAAGGAGTTCGGACTGATTCTCTTTGTTTATTCTATCGGCTTGGAGGTGGGACCCAGCTTCTTCTCGTCATTCAAGAATGGAGGTAAGAGCCTCAACATGCTCAGCATCATCGTCGTGGCACTGAGCATTGCCACCACATTAGGCATCTATTACGCATCGGGGACTTCCATCACATCGATGGCAGGTATTCTCTCGGGTGCCGTAACCAACACTCCCGGACTGGGTGCTGCACAGCAGGCTTTCAGCGACCTGCGACACATCGACACCCCCAGCATCGCTGCTGGCTATGCCATCGCCTACCCTATGGGTGTGCTCGGCGTTATCCTCTCGTTCATCATCTTGAGATTTGCACTACATATTAATAAGGTGAAAGAAGAGAGTGAGGCTAAGAGCGGAAAGGGACACTTAGAGTCTATGACGCTGAATACCTTCTCGGTGAAAGTTACCAACAAGATGATATTCGGTGTCACCGTAAAGCAGATACGTGAACTCCTGGGACGCGACTTCATGATTTCGCAGATTCATCGCACAGATAACGAAGAGCAACATGAAATCGTAAACGGTCAAACCGTACTCAACGAGGGAGACGTCGTTTTCGTCGTGGCTTCGCCTACCGTACAGGAACCTATCATCGCGCTCTTGGGCGAACAGATTGATATAGACTGGAACCAGTTTGGCAACGAACTGATTACTCGACGCATACTGATCACAAAGCCTGGCATCAACGGCAAGACCATCAGCCAGATGCAGATTCGCTCTAACTTGGGGGCAAACATCACACGCGTAAACAGAGCGGGTGTCGACCTCATTGCCACTCCTGGACTTAAACTGCAGCTGGGCGACCGCGTAACAGTAGTAGGCACTGAGCTGGCTATCAGCCATACGGAGAAAGTGCTGGGCAACCAGATGAAACGTCTCAACTACCCTAACTTGATTCCGATCTTCTTAGGCATCATGTTAGGTTGCATCGTGGCTAACATACCATTCTTTATTCCTGGAATACCAGAGAGCCTGAGACTCGGATTGACGGGTGGACCGCTCATCGTGGCTATCCTTATCGGATACTTCGGACCTAAATACAACCTCGTGACCTACAACACCATCTCTGCCAATCTGATGATTCGTGAGATTGGTATCTGTATATTCTTAGCATGCGTGGGATTGGGTACTGGCGAACAGTTTATACAGACCGTGACAAGCGAGTCGGGATTAATATGGATTCTATATGGTATTGCCATCACCATGATACCAATACTGCTGGGTGGCATCATCGGTAGATACCTCTTCCACATCAACTACTACACCCTCCTGGGCGTATTGGCTGGTGCTAACACTAACCCTTCTGCACTTTCCTACGTGAGAGAGCAGACCAGTGCTGACGCTCCTACTGTGGGCTATGCAAATGTGTATCCATTTGCCATGTTCCTACGCATCGTAACCATACAAATCATCATCTTCGTTTTCGGATAACAACGGAAACGAAGAGAGATGATATAAGAAATAAAGAAACAAAAAAACAAGTAAAGAGAAAGAAACAGTTAGAAAAAAATCAATGGATAACGTAAAAGAAATGGAGGCCCTGCTGGCCCAACAAGAGAACAAAGAGAACTGCACATGCGGCAAACCTGAAGACTGCAACTGCAAGGAGATAGCCGAGTCGGAGTTGAGACGAAAACTCGACCTGCTGCTCCGCACGGGCAGCCTGCTGATGGAAAGTGCTGCTGACACTTCACGTATCATGCGAACCATGAAGCGCACTGCAGCATTCCTCGGTCTCGACGAGCAGTACATCCACCTGTTTGTAAACTGGAACGTGCTGATGGTAAACTACAGCGACGAAGAGCACTCGTTTACTAAGTTTCAGCGCTGCGAGAAGCATGGTATCAACTTGACATCCATCTCCTTAGTGAGCAAGTTGACATGGCGGGCTATTCGGGAAAACTACTCGCTCGACCAGTATGAGCAGGCTCTGCAGGACATCAAGTCTACCAAGCGCAGTTTTACACCCTGGCAAGTGGCAGTGGGTGGAGGTTTCGCCTGTGGTGGATTCTGTATACAGTTTGGATGCGACTGGCCTGCGTTCTTCTATTGTTCTCTGGCTGCCATCTTAGGCTTCCGCCTGCGTATGTTCTTGCCAACAAGAGGATGCAACAACTATGTTGCTATCGGTATTGCTGCCTTCGTGGCAACGCTCATCGCATGGGCCACTTCGTTCTTGTCGCTCACACCGGGCATTGCATCATGCCTGCCAGCCTTCATGCTCTCAGCAACCCCCTGGCACCCACTGATGGCATGTGCTCTGTTTATCGTGCCTGGTGTGCCTCTCATCAACTTTGTCAGCGACATGGTAGATGGTTACATCGAGGTGGGAATGATACGAGCCCTCAACACGCTGCTCATGATTCTGGCTATGGCGTTCGGTATAGCCTTTGCCATACAGGTGTGTCACATCGACAACTTTGTGAAAGACCTACCCATGACACCGCATCATGCCTACTGGGAGTATGCCATCGCTGCTGCTGTTTCGGCCATGGGCTTCTCTACCATCTTCAGCATTCCACGCCGTCTTTTGCCTGCTGTCGCTGTGGGTGGCATCATTGCGGTGTGCTTCCGCAACTTCGTGAACCTGGGTCCAAGCAATGGCAACATCGGACTTGACATGGGACTGAGCATCGGTTCGCTGGCTGGTTCGGCACTCATCAGTATCATTGTCATCAAGGCTCGTCACTGGTTCCACACTCCTCATCAGTGCATCACTATCCCCAGTGTTATTCCTATGGTTCCTGGTGTTCTGATGTATCGTGCTCTCTTCGCCTTTATTGATATGCATGGTGTGGTGGGCGAAGTGACCGTCGGCATGAACAACATGATCAAGGCCTCTCTCGCCATCATCTGCATCGCCTTGGGTGTTGCCATCCCAAACATCTTCTTCCGCCGCTTTGTAGAGGGCGACCGCAAACGAAAGCTCTTCAACATGCTCGTGGAAAGAAAGAGAAAGAATGGCGAATTTGTGGATCTACACGAGGTGGAAATCAAATAGGAATAATCTATCTCTCTAACAATGGAATAAATTCTTTCTGTAGGAAGAAAAACGATGGGATAAGACGCATCTTAAAAATTTCCATATAAGGATAATACAAACAGAATAAAGCCCAACTATGTGATGAAACTTCCATAGTTGGGCTTTTGGGTATTGTGTTTTTTTTTGAATTTCTTGGTTTTCTACTTTCTCAAGTTCTCTCGATACTTCAATGGTGAAGTGTGGAGATGTTCTCTGACATACTTACCAAAGAAAGAAGTATTGGAGAAACCAAGGATGCCAGAAATCTCCTTAATCGACTTGCTGGTAGAACGGAGATAATAAGTAATATCTGCAAGGGTGTATTCGGTTATCCAGTCGATGGCGGTCTTGCCAGAATGACGCTTGCAGATGATGGAGAGATACTTAGGGGTGATACAGAGCTGCTGAGCAAAGTACTCTACAGGGTGATGCTTGACTTCGCTCTTTTGCAATAGTTCGAGGAACTTGTCGAAGAGCTCACTCGTCGTTGACAAAGGTACTCTCTCATCCTTGGAGAGAGCAAAGGAGAAACTATTGCAAAGCGCTAACAAAGCACTCTTGAGCAACGTTTCCACGATTTCGCGTCGATAGGGATTCCAAGATGTGAGCTGCGTATAGTCGGCATTGAGACACAGGCGCACCAAGTCGGTGAACTTGTCATAGAAAAGCATCTCATCCTCGGTCATCTTCACCACAGAGACCTTGTCTACATACATGGCTCGATTCCATATACTGATGTGAGAGTGCAGAATATTCTGCAAACCTAAGTTAGACAAACACATAGCGGTACAGGCAAAATCGGGCGAAACATCCATGATGTCAAGCGTATTGTTAGGCGGACATACAAAGATGTCATTCTTACCTATCTCTATCTCCTTGCCATTGATATTCAGCTTCAGACTACCAGCCTGACAGGAGGCTATCATATTCATCTGCAACCTCACGGGATCAGGATTAGTCAACACCTTGATATTGTCGAATATCAAAATGTTTTCATCAAGATAACGAGTACTGAGCTCGGCACTCTGGGCGAACTCGCCTTCCTCAAAACGCTGTTTGAAATCCTTTAGCTCACTATGTGGCATCTTATCTCCTTTTTGCTTTAATTTGTCTTTTCTCCTATTTTTATCAATCCTGCATCAAAATGCAAAACTCCATATTCTCGATGAAAGTGAGGGGAAGCGAAAGTATGAGGGTTGTTATTTAAAATGCTTCTCGATACTTATTCTCGTCTTTATCTTCGAGCATAGAAAGATAGCTCTGATAACGACTGGCTGCAATGTAATGATCTTCCACTGCACGAATAACGGCACAACCAGGCTCATGAGTGTGCGTACAATTAGAGAAACGACAATTTTCTGAGAAATGGAAAATCTCCTTAAAATAACTTGTCAGCTCCTCCTTCTCTATATCAAAGGTTCCGAAACCCTTGATACCAGGAGTATCGATAAGATAGCCACCAGCAGCCAACTCTATCATCTCACTGAAGGTGGTGGTGTGCATACCCGTATTGTGAGCATCACTGATTTCGGCAGTACGCTGATCGGCCTCAGGCACCAACTGATTGATGAGCGTCGACTTACCCACTCCACTATTACCGCTAAGCAGAGAAATCTTGTCTTGGATAAGAGGCAGTAAGGACTCTACTCCTTCGCCCGTGGCAGCTGAAATTTCTATGCACTGATAACCAATGGTTTCGTAGAGTTTGCACATCATCTGCTCATAGTGCAAATCCTCCTCAGAGAGGATGTCACGCTTATTGAACACCAAGATAACGGGCACACGATAAGCCTCAGCACCTGCCAAGAATCGGTCGATAAAGGTTGTGGAAGTCTGAGGATAATTCACCGTAACAACCAACAAAGCCTGGTCTACATTGGCTGCCAAGATGTGGCTTTGCTTACTGAGGTTGGGCGATTTACGAATGATATAGTTGCGTCGGTCTTCGATGGCCGAGATAAAAGCAGTTCCCTCCTGGTTGGTAATAAGTTGCACATGGTCGCCCACAGCCACGGGATTCGTGCTGCGGATTCCCTTCAGGCGGAAGTTGCCCTTGATTTTACTTTCGATAAGCTGGCCATCGTCAGTCTTGACGGTGTACCAGCTTCCTGTATTTTTGATGACAAGTCCTTTCATTCTGCGACTTTAGACTGTCATGATTTCCTTCTCTTTTTCGTCCATGAGAGATTCCAACTGCTTGATGTACTTGTCGTGCAACTTCTGCAAGTCGTTCTCTGCATCCTTCTCAAGGTCTTCTGACAGACCATCCTTGATGGCTTTCTTTAACTTTTCCTTGATTTCCTGGCGCACGTTACGCACCTCTACCTTGGCCTTTTCTGCAATCTTATTGCACTGCTTTACGAGCTCTTTGCGTCGTTCACCAGTAGGCTGTGGAATACCGAGGCGAATAATCTCACCATTGTTCTCTGGTGTAATACCTACACCACTGTCCATGATGGCCTTCTCTATATCTTTGATAGCCTTCTTGTCCCAAGGACGGATTGCGATGGTACGAGCATCAGGAGTTGTGATGTTAGCTACTTGGTTCAGAGGCACCATGCTGCCATAGCTGTTCACTCTCACACCGTCGAGGATAGCCACATTGGCACGTCCTGCACGAATATGGGAAAGCTCCTCTGCCAAATACATTGCAGCCATCTCCATGCGCTCATCCGCTTTACTCAAAGTTTCTTTTACGTCTATCATATTTTTATTTTTGCTTGTTATTAATAAAATCTTTTTATTCTCTATAATAATATGTGGACATTATTTGAGCCACAAATATAGGCATATTTTGCGTAACTGCCAAACTTTTGGTGCCCCATTTGTGTCACTGCCCTACTTTTAGTCGTTTTTTACAGACTTCAGCCACTCCAGTTCGGCACCCACATAATTGGTCAGGGCGACAAACTCTTGTATAGAGAGTTGTTCGGGGCGACGCGTCATCACATCGGCTGTATAGAAGCCTTCGCGAGGTGTCTGCCCTGGGAACATCTGCTTCAGGCTCACTCTGAGCATCTTGCGTCGCTGGTTGAAGACGGTCTTCACCAGTCGCTTGAAGAGCTGTTCGTCGCAACCTAAGTCGGTCACTTCGTTGCGCGTCATGCGAATCACCGCACTCTTGACCTTTGGAGGAGGATTGAACACATTCTCATCCACGGTGAAGAGATACTCCACTCGATACCATGCCTGTATGAGAACACTGAGAATGCCATAGGCTTTATTGCCTGGTTCTGAGGCTATACGAAGAGCTACCTCACGTTGTATCATACCCGTGCAACAAGGAATAAGGTCCTTATAGTCGAGCATCTTGAAGAATATCTGGGAAGAAATATCGTAAGGATAGTTGCCTGTGAGCACAAACTGCTGTCCGTCAAACAGGCTTGTCAAGTCCATTCGCAGGAAGTCCTCACCTATGATATTGTCCTTGAGACGTGGAAAGTTCTCGTGAAGATAAGCCACCGACTCAGAGTCGATTTCCACAGCTTTTACAGGTCGTGGTTTCTCTATAAGATATTGTGTGAGTACACCCATTCCTGGTCCTATCTCGAGCACAGGAAGGTCGGGACAAGCGTCTACCGTATCGGCTATTCGCTTGGCAATACCGAGGTCAGTAAGGAAATGCTGACCCAAATTTTTCTTTGGCTTTACTGCTTTCATGTGTCTAATTTTCTGCAAAGATAGTGCAAGCGAGCGCAATGAAAGCTTGCTTTCAAATTGCCGAGTGCAGCTTATCTTCTGCAAAGATAACGTATTTTTCCGAAAAACCATGTAGCATCCATACAAAACAACACAAAATTATTAACTTTTCACTAAACACGGCATGAAAAAGGTAAGAGTCATTCCCTTGTCACCATTCTCACAGCCAGTGACAACGCTTTTGTGACCAGGCATTCCGTCTGTCTATCCAGTCGGTTTCCAAAAACCTTCATATCCCCAGTCGTTACGAAGAATATCAGTAAGCAGATATTTGTTTATCTGGGCATATACGCCGTTGATTTTATTATATGAAGACATTATTGACTATGGCTGAGCCTCACGTACCATCTTCTCAAATCCGCGGAGATACATCTCACGCAGTGCACGTTCTGACACGCGCTCATCAACACGTGTACGGTAGCCTTTCTGAGAGTTGACGGCAGTCTGTCCAGCAACGCCAGGCACCAGTTTAGCGTTATGACCAAGCATAGCGCCACTGCCAACGAATGCCTCATGGCCTTTTCCACCAGTAGCTGTGCCTTTTCCTCGACAGTCATTGCAGCAATGACCTAATCAATATTGTTTTCGTTCAGTTGTGTGTGTGTTTGGGAAGCACTGTCCGAACATCATAGCAAGTTTCTCGTTCTTACGCAGAAGATGCTGAACATGCATAATCTCCTTGTCTATAGCCTCAGAACGGAACAGAGTCTTTCTTCTCCAGACTGTTGTCACCTATGGTAAGCGGATGACGCTTACTGTCAACGAATTCCTTTATACGCAGACGCCACTCATTCTGTGTACGTACGTCATACTTGCTCCATGCAGCTCCGAAGTAATATGTAAAACACTCATTGCTTCGAAGATTTCGATGAATGCCAACAATATGTCCTGTATTACCATTCTCAGGCTTAACATAAGGAAGATACGCAGTCTTGTCCACACCCTCTGGGAACACACATGCTGTATATACCTGTGAAGAATTGCCAAGGATATCGTCTGTTGGATCGGCATATTCCACGTAGTTTCTGCCAACGGAGAATGCTGTTGAGTCCTCCTCATGTACGACTACTCCACCCACGACATCTGTTGTCTGTGGCAGATTCTCGTACCATACGGTCATCTTATTGAAGTTACTGCCTTTATCGAGTGAGATGATACGATGCTCTGTACTTCCGTCCTTGGCCTTACAATATGTGAGGGCTACGGTGAAACGCAGAGGACCATTATCCAGAATCTCATATTCCTTCCAGCAATAAGGCATCACCAGACTGTCACCAAGCAGCAATGCAGGAGTGCCGCATCCCAGACTTGGGCCAACCTTATATGGGTCGTAACCACGTCCGCGATCCACATGGAATGATGTTGCCAGACCATTCTCCTTAGCCTCTTCCTCCTTACCGGCGGCCTTCAGTCTCATTGTTTCCTGGAATCCAGAAATGTCAAGTGCATAACGCTCATCGACAACAAGCTCAGGAGTATTCTTCACCCATATATCTATGCCAAAGGCTTTTTCGCCGGTCTTCTGCAATGCAGGACCATACACACGATAGGCACAACGGTCGTTCTCCCATGCTATATCATCCTTACGCTCAGAGACAAGACGTCCTTTCACCCATACATTATCTACCACAGGCACACCGCGTGTAACAGTGTATTCAGTAAAGGAATGAGGACGCACGCTGGCATCAAATAGCAGTTTTCCGTCGTAGGTATATTGCAGGGTCAGAAGCTGTCCTATTCTGTTTTTCACGACAAGAGAGTTCTTATCCAGTTCTGCCTCAGCAAGGATTCTGACAGCATCCAGTTCCACCAGTTCGTGACGCTGGATGTCGGTACTATTTGAAATTCTGATTACGACATCCTTTGCTTCTGCGACTGTGAGAAATGCAGAAACTATGATAAAAGCATATAAACGATTCATTTCTAAATTCTATTTAAGAAGAGGCAAAATAATTTTTTCCATGACCTCATATCCTTTTGCATTAGGATGAACACCATCAACGCTATGCCCCCCCTTCAGCGAACGGTCAGGTAACACAAGTGCAGAATAATAATCGGCGAATGGAATATTATGTTCCTCAGCATACTTACGGATACGGGCATTGAGACTCACGATTTTGTCCTCTGGCTGGATATGTGTACGCCATGTGAAACGCTTTGCTGGCAGTACTGATGAGAGTACGACATTTATCTTATGATACTGCGCAAGCTCCACCATTGTGATGATATTGCCCATTGTCACGTCCTCATCATACATACCTGTATTCTCGGCGATATCGTTTGTACCGGCATTGATCACAACAGTCTTTGGCTTGAGGTTGATGACATCCTCACGGAAACGAGTCACAAACTGAGAAGACGTCTGACCAGAGATGCCACGGCATACAAAATGCTTGTTCTTCTCCCAGAACTTTGCATGACGACGAGGCCAGAAGTCGGTAATGCTGTTACCAAGGAATACCACTCTCTCAGCATCCTCATTCTTCATCACACGCTCATTGTCTGCGTCATAACGTGCAATCTGTGCCCAGTCACGGTCATTAGGATAGAGCAAACCATCCATAGCATCGACATCCCACTTTGTTATTGCTGACACCTGTGGAATAAGGGTCATAGCTATCTTGCGCTGTCCCTGACGATTAGGATGCCATGATGCACCAAGGTCATAGCCATAGTTCACAATACCAGGCATTGTCTGCGCCATATGCACATGACGATACTGTTCCACACTGTCCTTCAGCACTCGCAATGCAGCCAGCAGATAGTCGTTGGCTGAATGAGGAGTGATGCAGAGCACTGGCACGTCACCATAATGTGAACGGAGCGAACGAATCAGCTTGAGATAATTACCCACATAAGCCTTCACCTCAGGGATGGCAACAGGTGAGAAGTCATTTGTTCCCAGGTTTATCATCACCAGGTTTGGCTTATAAGCCTTGAAATCATATTTGATAGTATCATGATCATCGAAGACACGGTCGTGACGAGTGAACATATTCACCTCTGAAGTCTGATTCTTATCACCATAGTCACGTATCATGCCCTGACCGGAATGGGCTATGAAAGCATAGTCGGCATCGAAATATCGTGCGATGATGCATGCGTATGAGTCATTGCAGTTCTCTGTTTCCAAACGGAATGGGTCTTCAGCACGGTTGCTTTCCACGCCAAAGCCACATGTATAGCTGTCGCCATAGACCTCAATGAAACGTTCTTTTTTCTTTACTGAAGAAAGTACAGCCTCCTTATCAACATTGATTCCGAAGATGGTTGTACGGCTGTATTTTCCTTCAGTACAACGCTGCAGGCTCACAGTATGCTTTCCTCTTCGCAGTTCATCGGCAAGCAGCACATCATGGGCTTTTTTACCGAAGCTCTTTATCTTCTTCTTCCATCTGCCATCAATGAACAGATTGTAATATGCAGTGTCGCTCTCAGCAATGTTCACACCGATAGTTCCCCCAGAGAACTCTGTCTGCATATATACGCCAGTCCAGTCGAAGCTGACACTTCCATCGGCATTATTCAGTACACGACCAGTGAACGACACATTGCAGTCTGTCGCCTTTACAAAGCGAGCTGCACCAAATGCAGCAGTACTTGCTGCAACAGATAATATCAGAATCAGTAATTTTTTCATTGTCAAAAGATATATCCTTTATTTTTTGTAATTCCAGTCACTTATCTCACCACGAAGTCCTTTCAGTTGAGCTGTCTTGAACTCTGAATCAGAAGGTTTCATGTCACGATAATAGAACAGTGTTGCGCCCTCATCAAGCAGACGATCCTGCAGCGTTGGCACATTAACATCCTGTACCTTCACGTTATTGTCAATGGCGAGAGATGCAGCAGCACCAGCAGCCTGGCCCAGTGCCATCCAGCAAGGCTCCATACGGATTGTAGAGAAACCGATGTGTGAACCACTGACAGGAACTGGCAACAGAAGATTATCCACATTTTTTGGTACTATAACACCATAAGGAACTGTATAAACAGCCGTTGGATAACTTATGAATCCATCGAGGTGCACACGTCCCTCCTCGCGTTTACGTGCTGCATGTGAGTCGAGAGCATAATGACTTGCTGTGATGCTCTCCTTATGCAATGGAGGACGCTGTCCCTCAGCAACAGGCAGTGCATCCTTAGCTGTGAAGAAATACATTCCCTCGAAGCGACGTCCCTCACGAACATATACCTGACGTGGGAAGAACTCGTTATCTTCGTATTCTGTCTTTGCAAGTCCCCATTTCTTCATCTCATCACGGAAGCTCTGTGGCAAAGCCTCATCATTCTGAGCAAACCAGAACAAACCCAGTGTATAGTCCTTCAGACGCTTAGCAAACTTATCGCGCCACTCCCACGAGCTTGTTGGCCATGGCCAGTTCTCCTCAGGAAGGTCGGTAGATATGAATGCAGCATGCTGATTATTAGCATCAGTCTTTACGTTTGGCAGAGTGTTGATAGTGACCAGTTTCAGGATTCCCCATCCGTCGCCAGGAAGGGTTGACTTTCCACCATTCTGGATTGCCTTACGGTTAGCCTCCATCATCTCCTTTGTCACACCACGCATCATCTTCCAGGTGTTACGACCAGTCCATACATCCTCAACAAGAGAAGCGAACTCCTCACGGTTGTAATTCTCCGGCTTAATGAAAGGAGCACGCTGAGAAGGGTCAGATATCAGACACAAACGATAGTTATATGCCTGCACGGCATTATCAGCATCACCGGTGCTTCCCTCTGCTGGGTCGCTCTTCCAGTATTCGTATGTACGGCCTGCTCCTGGTTCATTGTATTCCCAACGAGCCTCACGACCAATACGATAAGGCACATGAGCAGCAGCACCGAGGTCACCCTCGTATGTGGCATCAACAAATATCTTTCCGCTGTAGTACTCATCAGCACCAGTAGTACGATTCACCACACGGATGCCTGTAATCTTAGTACCGGTCATCTGCAGATCACCGTCCGAGAAGTTGAACTGACGTTTTGTGAGAACTGTTATCTTACCCTTCTGCTCAGCAAGCATCTCCTCAAAGACCTTTTCTGCTACAGATGGCTCAAAGTGAAAGCCATCGCTGCAGTCCTTCACCTGCTGAGAGTTCTTACCGTATTTCTTAGTGTAATATGCCTTGATGCGCTGTGTAAACTCTGAGAATAGACCTGTCGTAGCACCACGTGTGGCGATATCTGTAGCACCAAGACCATTAGCAGGCAATCCGCCAATGTGACTGTTGCGCTCAAGGATAAGTGATGTTTTTCCCATACGAGCTGCTTCCACTGCAGCCATTATTCCTCCAGGGTTTCCACCCAGGATGACAAGATCATACTGCTGTCCGAAAGCATTCACCGAAATGGTTACGGCAACAGCACAAAGGATATTCTTCAGTTTCATGGTTTAATATTCGTTTTTAGTTTCTGTATAGCGTGTCAGCACCTTCAGCTGTGGACGGTCGGTCTTATAGTTGTATGTAGGATGCACGTCAAGGATATACTTGTTCCATCGTGCACCAGCAGCCCAGTAAGTACCTCCCACTCCACTTTCGTGGAGATAACGCATGAAGTTGTCAAGACAGTCCATCCAGCGCTCATCATCAGCAGGAATACCATATTCGCCAACGAGACCGCGGAAGTTATTCTCCTTGAGCCATTCCACGAAAGGACGCACACGGTCCACACCTACAGTTGGATAGGCATGTTCCTCGTCATAGCCCTTACGATAGATACCTGATGCATCAATATCGAAGTAACAATGAGCCTCGAAGATGAGGTTGTCTTTAGGGTCACGAAGCTCACGCAGTTCATTGCTCAGTTTCTGCCAACGCTCAGCCGAACTCCAATGGTTTCCACCAACTACAATAGGTGTAACTGTATCATATAGACGTATAGAGTCGATTGCAGTCTGCGCTATATTCTTCCAAGGTGTAGAAGCCAGCATATCATGTGGCTCATTGCAGAGACCATAACCGAAGAGTGCAGGATGCCCTTTCACCTCACGTGCGAAAGCAGCCCAGAACTGTCCGAAGTCATTTGGCATCACCTCATCGCCGATGATATGTGCCTTTCCATTAACAGAACGACGACCATAGTTGTGCATATCGATGAGGACCTGCATGCCACGCTGCTGAGCCTGATCAAGGATGCTCTTTATAGTATCGAGTTCCTCCTTGTCCATAGGGCCGTTGAGAGTTCTCTGCAGACGTTCCCACTTGAATGGCAGACGGATAAGGTCCATGCCACGGCTATGCCAGTAGTCAAGCTCCTTTGTTGTTGGATAGTAATAGTCCTTATTCAGCTTTCCCTGACCCTCCATCTTATGATGGAAGAACTCTGCACCAGCAAGGTTCACACCGTATGGCAGTGCCTCATGACGTGAAGCCTCGAAAGGTTTAAGCTGCCACAGCTCACCATTGTTGCTCAGTGTGTATTCTATCACAGCACCATTCACAATCTCATCATGACTTATCCATGAACGATCAAGTTTCTGACCATTTACTAATACAGAACTAATGAATCTTGCATCAGCAGAAGTACGGTTCACATGAATTTGTATCTTCTTTCCATTCTCCATTGTCACTACAATATCGTCGTAGGCTGGAGGAAGAAGATAATACATGTTCTGCCCTGCATTTGGGAACAGACCAAGAGATGTGAATACATACCATGAACCCATGGCACCACTATCCTCATTGTCAGGATAGCCACCCTTCTGAGAGAACATATTCTTACGAATATTATTTACATAGTGAGCACTAAGATCAGGACGATCACAGTGACTGAAGATGAACGGAGATACGAAGCCAGGTTCGTTGCTCAGGTCAATGAGGTCATTGTCAAAGCCATGACGCAGACGGTCTGCCATCACTTCCTTGCCACCACACATACGTATAAGCTTACCAAACTGTGATGGAACGAAGAGAGAGTAAGTCCATGAGCTGCCCTCATAGAAATAGTCTACCCATGATCCCCACTTATATTTTGGGTCAATGCTTATCCATTCACCATTCTTCTTACGTGGAGCAATGAATCCCTTGAAGCCAACACTCTCAAGATCAGGATTGAACATGTTCATCCATCCAAGAGAACGTTTCTTCAGCATCTCGGCAGTCTCTGTGTCGCCCATCATCTCGGCAATCACTGCAACACGATCATCATTATATGCATATTCAAGGGTGTAGCTGCAACTCATCATCTTATGTTCACCAGGAATCCATCCCAGACAACGATAGGTGCTGTCGCGCTGTGTCAATGCATTGTTCTTCATCACCTCGTATGCCTGCTTATAGTCGAAGCCTTTCACACCTTTGAGGATAGCATCAGCAATGATATTATCCACATCATCGCCACCCTGGTTCTCAGGCCATTCCATTGAAGCAGTATATGTTGCTGTACATAGTCCGTCATGCTTGTAACGATCGATGAACGAACGTACTGTTGCTGCTGTGAATGAAGGATTGAGCAGTGTCATCAGAGGGTATTTCGTACGCCATGTATCCCAGACGCAATAGTGATCATCCAGATGTGGTTCATTGCTCTTCCATCCTGGATTATCGCCTGTACGCAGACGAGGCATCACATAGCTGTGATAAAGCGAGGTATAGAACAGCTGGCGCTGCTCCTTGTTTGCTCCTGAGAATACTATCTTGCCAAGAGTACGGTTCCACTGCTTGCGAGCCGCATCGCAAACCTGCTCAAAGCTATGGTCCTCCAGTTCCACCTCGAGATACTTTGTGGCATTGCGCACACTGCTCATTGAGATGGCAATACTGGCATTCACGGTCTTTGCCTTTACGCCTATCTTTGCATAAAGAGCTTTCGTATCGTTATTTGTTATGGTTACTGTTGCATCTGGATCGTCTATCTTCATTGCGAAATAGACTCTATATGGCTGCTTACTGCCGAAGCCGCCTGCATAGATACCGTAACCAGAAATGAGTTTCTGCTTTTCATTATAGTTTATCTCGCCGCCATTGAATGTACCTTTCACTATAGGAACGATGTCCTGTGGGATGTTATGGCGAAGATCAAGCAGAATATTGTTATTGTTAGGTTTGTTGAATGTGAAGCGATAGAACACACCATGATGTGTTGGTGAAAGTTCTGTACGTATGCCGTAACGTGTCAGTGTTGCAGCATAGCAATATGGTTTAGCAATCTCATTAGCCTTTGGAGAGTCGTGTCCAGTCTCCTTGGCAGAGAAGCCGTTCTGTGGAGAGAGCAATATCTGACCATAGCGTGACCAGCCAATGCCAGACACATGCAACTGAGAGAATCCGCGTATTTTGTCATTTTCATCGTAACCGTTCTGTCCTCCCTTAGGAGTATCAGGCGAAGGGTTAACAGAGCCGTGAGGCAACTGAGGACCTATCACACAGTTACTGTTGCCATGTACACCCATGAAAAGGTCTACTTCGTCAGCAAGGTCCTGCGCCATAGATGTCGTTGCTATTAGGATAGTCAGTGCAGATAGAAACAGAATCTTTAATTTCATTTTATTAGGTATTGAAAAGACAGGAAGTCTATAATTATCATCCGCTGTCAACATTTTATATTGAATATTTTTTGCCCGAAGGGACTTATTCCTCCCAAATGTCGTCTTCATCCCACACGCTGTGAGGCTTAGCAAGACACTCGTATTCGGAGGAAGCAGGATCATCATCCTCTTCCTCGTAGACTAAAGTTCCAGTAGGGTTACTACCTGCTAAATTTACAACAGTATTCATAAGTAATACTTTTATTGTTGGAGCAATATTGTTATTTTTCATTGCTTTTAGATTTTTGGAGTCCATTATTTGTTAAAGAACTTATAACCATTCTTAATCACTATACCACGATAATCATTACCAACCTTCTGACCTGCAAGGTTGTACATAACATCGTTTTCGATTGTTGTAGTCTTAATAGATGTGATACCTGTTGCTTCAGAATATTCTATGTTGATTTTTGCCGCTGCCATTGCAACCGAAGGTGTCAAATAAGCACGATTTGCACCTATCATTACAGAAGAAGCTGTCTCAACTTTATAGAAACCGACCTTACCATTATGATTCTGAAGAACGTAACTTCCAACTGGAACATATTTACAAGCCCGAACAGAGGTTAATGCACCAACTGTCTTTTCTGTTTTCTCCCAGGTAGTTTTTGTGCCATGAAAGATATAAGTACCAGCTACTGCATTGATAAGAACTGGAGTGTTAGCGGGTATGGATCCTGTTAACTCTGTTGCTATTGCCGTGGCCTCACCTTCCGTATTTGTAAGAGTATATGCTTTCACACCTTCGGGAATCGTTGTTTCATAAGGCAAAACCAATGTAGAAGCACCTGCTGATGTAACAGTTAAAGGTGTATCAAAAATATTATTTTCAATTGTGAACTTAAATGTCTTCAAATCCAACGTTGCTTTACCAACTCCGAAAGTTGTAACTGGATAATCCGAATTTGAAGTTCCACCATTTGGCCAATAATAGTTCTTATTGTTTGTTATCTTGAGTTTTACTGAACTTGCAGCAATAGTGAAATACTCAGAAATTTTAAGATCAGAGCCAGGCTCCCCTCCAATGATAGGACCATTAAGCAACATCAGTTTCTGCTTATTACAATAGGAATGAACCTTACCGTTACCATCAACCATTGCATAGAATGTTACATCTTCGCCATCTTCATTATATATAGTGAATTCCTGAGCAGCACTAATTGCACTACCAATGTCATTAGCACCCTGTTTATCAAGAGCACCAATGTTGTCTATATTTACACAAGCAAACTTATGAACGTTACTCCAACCTTCATTCTCTGCATATGTATCCCCCCATTTAGATGCCCACTTATTAGTCTTATAATACTTATTCAGATGAATCGTACAAGTATAAAGGTTTTCTGTACCAGGAACAAGCGTCATTCTGTAATCCTTATTTGCTTTGATATCATCTACCGATCCGCCCCAATTTGTTTCCTTATTGGTACGATGAGCAAAAACCGGCTTGACAATAATATCTCCAGCCATGGATGACAAAGCAACAGTTACACACACCAAAAGTATTAATAGTTTCTTCATTGTTAATTGTTTAAATTAGTTATTATTACGAATACAAAAATATCATAAATTGACATTAATAAATACAACAAACCTGCAACAAAATAGAAAAATATTGGCAAATTACCATTGTTACATGTTGTTTTTGCACCACATCAGCGCCTGCATATAATAATAGTCTGCATAGTTGATAGAAGCATCCACTTCGTAACCTGCAGGCATATTACCTACACTATGTAATAAAATCGCAGAATTTTTCTCACGGCTCTGATACTTACAAGAAGAGAGTTCCTTGATCATCTTCACGGCTGCACAATAGTAACGGCGTGAGAGAATCTCATTATCCTCAAGCTTTGAAAGCTGAAGCAAAGCAGAACTGACAATTGCAGCAGCAGAAGCATCACGAAGAGCATTTGGAATCATAGGATCGTCGAAATCCCAGTAAGGAATCATGTCCTTTGGAAGACGGTCGAGATAACACTTGGTGACCTTCTCGGCAAAGCGAAGGAATGTCTTATCACCTGTCTCACGATAGACCATGGTATAACCATAGATAGCCCATGCCTGACCACGTGCCCACATTGAGTTATCACTGAAACCCTGGTTCGTGAGGCAACGCAAGAACTGACCTGTATGAGTGTCGTAAAGAGCAACATGATTATTACTGCCATCAAGACGGAACTGATTTTCCATTGTCTTACGTGCATGACTCACTGCAATATCATAATACTCGCGAGAAGCACCATTCTTTGCAGCAAAGAAAAGCAGTTCCAAATTCATCATGTTATCCATTATAGTATTGTGAGGCCATCCCTCTCTTATCATGTGAGGCCATGAAAGGATTGTTCCTGCCTGAGGATTATACAGTTCCGCAAGACGTTCTGCACCTTTCAGCAGAATATCACGATAGTGCTTGTCACCTGTAATACGATATGCATTACCATAACTGCAATAGAGCTGAAAACCTATATCATGGTCTGTCTTATGCTTAGGATCAAGGAGCCGCTCAAGAGTTGCTGTAGCATGTTCTGCCTTCTCCTTTATATAAGGGTCTTTTGTTGCTTCATAATCCATCCACAGTATTCCTGGCCAGAAGCCACTGGTCCAGTCGGCAAAGTTGGTTGTCTTCCAAACCTTTGAGTTTGCATTTATACTACGTGGAAATATTGTATCAGAATGAATAGTCTGCTCTGTGAGTCGAATCTGTTCATCACAATAGTTTAGGTTGCTATTAATCTGATGTGCGAAAAATTCCTCGTGTGCATCAACAGCTGTATGTGTTAATGACACGAATGCAAATAATAGGCAGAATCGATAGTTCTTTTTAATGTTCATTGCGGTTCATAATTTTCCACAAAATTACAGAAATACCGATTCTGCCTATGAAAATATTCTTTTTCCGAATACAATTTTATTGCACAAACACGGAAAATACAATATTATTCTATTCCAAAACGACAGTTTTACCAGCCAGTTGCCAAGTATTAAGTTTTACGATATGTTTTTTGCCATTAATAGTAATCTCCACCTGCTCATGATGACGAGAAGGATCACTTACATAAAAGCGATTATCATGCTTCATCACCATGCATGATTTGTCTGCTGAGATTGTTTCAAATCCCGTCTTTATACTTCCTGCTTCGTAGAAGATTACATATGTGAGTGAGCCATCCTTGCTACTTACTGCCTGCAGAGAATCACTATTTTGAAGAATATCATACCATGGTGACCTTACATCGTTGGTATTTGGCATCACTGCATAGGCATAGCTGCTTCCTGCAGGTTTTATTCCATTACTTATTGCAAGTGTAAACACATCTTCACTAACTTTATCCTTGGCATAATCTACTCCCTTGATGCAGTTCTCCCATGTACCTTTTCTATGCTGAACAGATGACAAAACCTCATTATCCGACAAAACCTCATATGCATTGCCGTTATGGAAGAACCAGTTGTTATCACGACGAACATCGCTCTTCTTCAGACATTGCTCTATAGTAGTGACAATAGTGTCATTAGAACTGCTGTAGATATTACTTCCAAGACAAACATATCCCTCATCAAAGAAGAAATAACCTTTACGAGCACGAAGATCAGAACGCTGTGAGCGGAAGTCAAAGCCTGCTGCACCATATAAAGAATCACATACAGCACCTGCAAAGACTGTCTCAGAATGGCGTACAAGAACCTCATTCATTGGTGGCATCTTCGCAACAAGCGGAGTTGTAGTACCAGGAATCATGCGGAAATCGAAGACAGGCTGAATGCCCTTATATTCACGACCTACCACAGAAAGCATACAAGCACCATCACCACGGAAGTGATTACTGATACCCTCACTATTATGTGCTGCCTCCATATTGGCATTACGCTCAGAGTGCATACGTACTGCAGTCTGCCATTGTGGGCGTGAGAATGCAAAGTAATCTGTCTGCCAAAAGAGATATGCATAGCTCATATCATATTGTGCAGAACCATTCTGAATATCTATGATATGCCTTAATTCGCTTTCACGATAGCCATCACTAAACTGCAGAAGTTGCTCTGCATAGTCGTTCTTCACCTCTCCTACCCAAGGGCGAGAGAGTTCACGATTGAATGCTGAAGGCTCAATGAATTTACCTTTCACCATATGGCGGCACACACCATCCAGATAATAGTCAATAATAAACTGAACATGTTCTTTAGTGAATGCAAGAGGTGTCCCTTTCAACAGACGTTCCCAGTAACAGAACTCATGTAGTAGTTCCTGACCGTATGTCATTGTGCTATTCACACGGTCGCCACGATGGTGGAAACTCATGTCTGCCTGTACTCCACGCCCTGCATGCATCCAGCCATTGCGTACCTCCATGCCACCACCAGCATCATACATTATCTCCTCGATTGGAGCAATGCGTGCCTCAGCCTCAATCTTGCGGAATATGTTCACTACCCCAGAACTGTCATGCTGCCACAGCAAAGCTTTTGCATGATTGCTCAGCACCTGTGAACGGTCACCACCTGGGCGAGCTGGATAATCGTCGCTATCAATGACACGCAAAGCCTCAGACACTGGTCCATGAAGATTTGCAGGGATGTCATCATCAAGGATATATGCCAAGTTGAGAATTCTGCGAGGAATACCTATCTTCTGATACCACCAGTTATCGTTACGAAAATGGCCATCAAACCAGAATCTAAGACCATTAGTAATCTTCTGCAGATCAGAAGAACGTTTCCTTGCACTGTTCTCATAAACAAGTGCCATTGCAATAAGACGGTCAAGATGTCGTTCTAACTGCCAAAGAGAACGTGAACGGTCAGCATAATCGATATCCTTCCATGTACCCTTTGAAGTTACAGTCTTGAAATACTTATAAGCATCACTATCTATTGCCTGTGACAGGAACTCGCTTCTGACATGTCCACGAATATTCTCCATCTGAGCAGAAGCACAGAATGGAAATAACTGTAATAGGATAAAAAGAGTAATATGTTTCATCTATGCAAATATACGAAAAATTTAATAACCGCAGGTAATTTTTCCTCAGAAAAATACCTGCGGTCATTCCATCAAACTTATAACTGACTTACTTACGTATAACTTTCTTTCCGTTAATAATTACCATACCCTTAAAGTTCTTGTCTACACGTTGGCCTGCGAGGTTGTAAACAACTTCATTGTCAAGTGTTTTATTTACAGTGCTAACAGTATTGATACCTGTTGGATCATCAAGAACCCAGTTGGTGATGTACTTATCCATGATACCCATTGTTGACTTTTCAACATTGTAGTTACCATAGAGAGCATTCTTATCTGGCTGAACACTCAGTTCGTTAGCTTCATACATAGCACCACCACACCAATATGTTGCATTTACCTGATAGCTGCGGAAGAAATCAAAAGCCTCATCGATAACTGTCATCCAACGCTCATCACTTGCAGTCTTTGCACCCACATAAGGTACGCCAAATTCCCCAATGAGAGCTTTCTTGTTGTTTACCTTACACCACTCAAGGAATGGAGCAAAACGTTTTCTGAAATCAACTTCCTGATACCCCTTCTGATATGTACCAGAGTTGTCCTTATCAAAGTAACCATGAGCCTCGAAGACAATTTTGTTCTGGGGGTCAACGAGATTAGCAAGATCCCAATTGCTGCTTGCCTTATAGCTCCAATCTACAGTTGAAGGATACTCTGGATACAGCTTGTCACTGCGGTTACCGTAGATCCACTCGTATGCTGATGCCCAATTAGCACCCTCAACGATGATCTGTGCCTTTGTATCTACAGTACGAATAGCATTTATAGCTGCCTGATAGATTGGAACCAAATTTGCAGCGCTTACCTTTGGTTCATTCTGTAGGTCATAGCCCCAAATATTCTTGTTGTCCTTGAATGCTTCTGCAATCATCTTCCACATACGAGCAAACTTTTCTGCGGTATAAACCTCATCACCGAGTTTCTGCTGTGTACCATTAATCGTACGCTCTGCATAATCGTGTGCATCAAGGAACACCCACATACCAAGGCGCTCAGCCTCATCAACAACAGCCTTCATAGCTTTAATATCACTATTTGTCTGATCATAGTCAAGAGATTCACCATCGAGATCCTCAAGTACACGTGCTGCACGGAAGGGGAAACGAATCAGACGAACTCCCTTAGCCTTATAGTAATAGAGGTCCTGCATCTTAGGATAAATATAATCTTTACCGAATGTGCCAGGAACAGAACCACCAGAAGCAGAAGCAAGGTTTACACCAAGCATTGGCTCATCCATAGGAGGAAGTTCACCAGCTGTGTTATCCTGGATTGTAGGATACTTTGTTGGATCATAGTCAGAACCGCCCTCTGTTGGCTGACCCCAGAAATAGATATTATCTACATAGAGAGTACCCTTACCGGTCTTGCGGATACGGAATCCAGCCATACCTGTAGCGAAATCTCGACCAACGAAGTTTGCAAGAGGAATATCCAGAGATACCCACTTATCAGCAGGAAGCTCACGCCAGTTAGCATCACCATTAGCTGTCTCGTAAGTGATAGGCTCACCCCAGAGTTGGAATCCCATATTGAATGTCTCAACCTTATCAGAAGCAGGAGTATAAAGATCAATATGTACATAACCCTTATCGCTTACGTCGCGCTGACCAAGGTTGACAGCACACCAGTCAAGGTTTGTGATACGGCATACCTTGTGAGTAGCATCGTGATCAAGAACCTCTACAGTAGCCTTAGAATATGTTGTTGGCTCAAACTTACCGAACAGAGGAGAATACTCATCGGTGAAGAATGCCTTAACATCACTTGCAGGAGTCTGAGGAGTTGGAGCGAGAGGGATTGTGATACCGCCTGTAGCCGGAGTATCACCATCATTAAAGAAATACACATTGTCGAGATAAATCAGACCTGTCTTATTAGCAGGATCCTTGAATGTAAGGTTGTTGACTGCAGTCAGACCTACTGCCTGGAAGTCAGCTACCTTCAAAGTTACGCTTGTCCATTTACCTGGAGTAAGAGTCTGCTTACCAGAGTAAGCTTCTTTCTTTGCTTTTACATTATACATACCAGGCTGAACAGATGTTGTTACATTGCCCTCTGGTACATATACATCGAAATGAATCTTTTCAAGACCTGTGAGGTCAACAGTTGTTGTTCCCGGGATATCACCAAGTGCGAAATGTGCCCAACGGAAACCCTTTACCTCAAGAACCTTGTCTGTAGTACCCTCGATTGTTTTCTCTGACAGCTGTACACCACTATTGTTATAACAGTTGAAGTTATAATATGGTTCATACTCATCACAGAACATAGAGCGAACCTTTGAAGCTGCAACAGTTGGCTTAGGAGCAGATACTGTAGGCATTGTATTTGCAGGTGCCTTAGTTGTGTAGAAGTACACATTATCCATATAGAATGTGTTACCCGGCGTTTTGGTCATTGTCATACGCAGCACCTGTGTATTGCTGAAGTCATATCCATTGAATGCAGACAAAGGAATATCAACACTTGTCCACTGTCCTGCAGGAGTGTCTGTGTTATATGCATCAGCATATTTTTCACCACCACTCCAGAGAGAGAAACCAAAACGAACCTGAGAAACACCACCCTCAGCAGGAGAGTATACATCAGCATGGAGATATTCCATATCTGATACATTACGACCACCTACAGCTATAGCCACATAGTCACCAGAGAGCTTTGCCACATTATCTGTGGTACCAGCAATCTGAATAGTATTAAGGGTTGCGCCATGTGATCGTGACCACTTTGTGAATGCAGGATAGGCATCACTGAACGCCGACTTCACCATATCCGGATTTACCGTTGGCGTTGGTGCTGACACTGTTGGATCCTGGGCAGAAGCACCAAAACAACATGCCAGCATTACAATTGCTAATAGTAATTGTTTCATATTAATTTACAGTTGATAAGTTAAAGTTTCGGATTACTTTCTGATCATCTTCTTACCGTCTTCGATAACGATACCCTTGTAGTTCTTTTCTACGCGCTGACCTGCAATATTATATGTATGACCTGTCTTTGAATTTTTCTGCATTGTCACATTCTCAATACCTGTTGCACCATCAGCAAGAATTGTGTTCTGAGCGGCAAAGGTATCATTATTATGAGCAATGATGTTTGTCATATAAATAAGTGTTGGATAAGGATTAACTGTTGCATCTACAGCCTCACCACCAAGCTTGAAGACATTAATGCAACGCTGCTGAATCTCATTTTTCTTGCTCCATGCAAAAGATGACATATCAATATCCAGACGGACCCACTCACCAGCCTTCAAGTCTATGACAGGAGAGACGAACTTCTCACCAGGCCACCAGTTCTGCATTGCAAAGTCGAGTTTACCATTTGCGTTTGCCCATATATCAAGGTGAAGATACTTATACTCACTGAGATCAAGAGTACTACCAAACTGCTCTGGGAGAAAATCGAGATTGTCAATACGGATAGCAGCACCATCACCGGCCTCATCCTCACTGACAGTACAAGTCTGACCCCATCTTACAGGTGCCCAGTTGCTTGCAGAATTGCCTTTACTGTCCTTGATAACCTCAAAATAGGTGTCTTGGTCGGCTGCGAAAATTACACCAACTTCACCTGGATCAATGTTAAAAGTTGGAGGAGTAGTTACTTCCTGAGCCTGAACGGCTGTTGCCATACATGCGATTGCGCTTACTGCGAATAATTTGGTAAACATGTTCATGATTTTTAAATTTTTAGTTATTGAATTTATGTTGGCAAAGGTAAAAAAACAACGGTTCCTTTTATGCAAGAATATTGCTATCGGATGCAAACATCTTGCTAAAAAGAGCCGTTGAGAATATAATTATATTGTTTTTTACTACATATTATAGCGTTTTATGCTGATTACACCGCCAGAAATTGATTTTAGAGAGTTGATGTAGATATAAGCGCGAAATTTACCATCACCTGTTTCAATCCACATACCACCCTGCTGTTTCATGTTGATGCAATAGTTTGGCATGCCATCGAGCTGAATTGTTTCGAAGTCGATATCGTCAATATATGTACCTTTGTTTGGTTCATCTGTGAGATGACCATCAATAATACCCCACTCCTTACGCAGTTTAAGATCACGAGTGAATGTCTCAGGAACTGTGAGATTGTCGAGCCACTCCTTATCAGCAACAGGTGCTGCAAAAGTATGTCCGAAGTTAACACCCTCACTGATCTTGTTACGCCACAGATAAACAAGGTCAATCTTCTCAGGAATCTGCCGTGCCTCTGCCAGTGTGTAAGCAGCCATATCTTCAAGAGAGATATAGCAACGGGTCTTTGTCAGAGTGATGTTACGCTTCAGATACTGCTTGCATATTTTGTAAGGACCCATTTCTAGTGTTTTCACCTGTCCGTCCCTTGACTTAGCTGTAAACTTGAATGTTACTTCCTTGCCACGTGCCTCTTCTGGAATCACGTAGTAGTAACGCAGTGTTGAAGCACATGTATCGGTAGTGAATGTAACAGTAGTCTTGTTTCCACTGTTCACACTTGGAGAACCAACCTCAACTGGAACATCCATACCAGATGAATTGGTATAATATGAATTATTCTCAAGATATGTTCCCTCTGCACCAGCAATAGATGCCTCAACAGTGCATGACTCTATCTGTCCTGAACCATAAGGCATCGCCATGGCATAGGCAAAATAAATCTGATTTCCAACAACATTTGGGCCAAGTGTACGCTTCAGACAACGTGAATTCAGCTCATTTGCTCTGGTCTCTTCTTTGTCTGAACAACCCACTGTGCCTAATGACAGGACCATGATGGCCAGAAGAGTTAATATACTAATAATATTACGTTTCATAATTGATTATTGTTTTTTCTGCTGAACTGTTATAAAAATAGTGTAAGTCTTGCTGACGCGACGGCTACCTGAAATCACGGTATATTGACGTGGATTCTCCAGATCTGAGAAATCTGTGATTCCTTCAATCTTTGGTGAGAGCTTAGCATCAGTAACTAAAGAGAACTTTGGATAGAGATGCTTCAGATCTGTACCATAGGCAACAGTAATACGGATGATACCATTCTCATTGTCAATCTCTGCATCGCCCACCTTTACTGTAAGATGGTCTGTACCTGTGAGGTCAAAATTACTAACATAACACTCGTCACGGTCAGTGATAAGAAGACCGTCCTCATCTACAGGGTTGTCGTAGCAGCCTGTGAACATCACCAGCGCTACAAACATCATTATACTTGAAATTATCTTTTTCATATTTTCTTTGCTTTTAAAAAATTATTATCTCCAAGGCTTATTCTGAGTGAGGTTAGAGTTCTTATTACGCTCACTCTCAGGAATCTGGAAGATATAGCACTGCTGATACTGTAGGATTGGAGAGTTCACCCAGTACTGGTTCTCCTGTGCGCCAAACACGTCATACCATGTGTAGCCAGTGCTCCCTGGACCACCATAGACATTCTCCAGACGACGCCAGCGACGAAGGTCGAAAACACGCTGTCCTTCACCGATAAGCTCTACTATACGCTCCTGCTCAATAGCATCGAAGAATGAGTCGTGATCAGCATACTTATCAGCCTTCAAAGCAGGAAGGTTTCCTCTGTGACGAATACGATTTACAAGTGCTACACTCATTGGAGTTGGACCATTGATCTCGTTATCAGCCTCAGCATACATCAGGAAGACATCAGCCAGACGAATTACAGGCCAGTTGAAGTCACCATCAGTACGATCCTGACCAGCATAGTTACGGATGAACTTACGGAACACATAACCTGTTGTTGACAGTACGTTATATGATGTATAGTTTACTTTCTTGTAAGCATCGCCATCCTCCTCATACACATCAAGAGGACCTTCCCAGTTCTTGTACTCGTATGGTGACAGACCAGTCTCCTTAAGAGACATCATACCCATAATCTGTTCGTAGTCCCACATGATAGTAGCTTTCATACGATAGTCACGGTTAGCATAGCTCTCAGGATTAAGAGAAGAGTTCTTCGTCACACGTGCATTGTTGCTTGGTGACATAGCAACGAGAGGCTCACAGAAATCACCAGTCTCTGTTGACTGATAACGGTCAACAATATTTGCACGAGGGTTCACCCATGACTGAGAGTACTGAACGGTGCGACCAGCAAAATCACGCATGAGCTGCTCACCCTGGTTTGTGCTGCTGCCACCCTGCTGGAATGTGAATACAAACTCACTATCACCATTTGCCTTTGGAGTGAAGAGATAGAAATAGTTTGGAAGGTTTGTTGCACCACCAAGTTTCTTTACCTTACCTGTCATGTCTACGCCATTGATCTTTGTACCCTTTGGCCACATCTCTGCAGGACCATCGCATACACCAGGCTCACCACCACGGTAGAGATCAAGGTTGAAATCGTTGATAACCTTACCGAAATCCTCACGAGCTGCCTTATAAGCACGCTGCGCCTCAGCTTCACTTGGCGTGAATGTGTCCAACTCTGGCCAACCATAGTGGTTCCAGCTTGCCCAATACAGATTAATCTTACCTCTAAGTGCGATAGCAGCTGGCTTGCTGTAACGCCCCTGTACCCTTGCCTTAGCAGGAAGAACCTGCTCAATCTCGTCAAGATCAGCAATAAGTTTTGCATAAATTTCAGAAATAGGAGTACGAGGCATGCTCGCTACCTCTGCATTACTCTTTACATTCCAGTCTATATATGGTACATCACCCCACCATGAGATAAGACGGAAATATATCAGTGCACGCATGAGTTTACATTCTGCAATAACAACTTGCATTTTCTTTTTCACCTCTTCGCTTTGAGTGTTGTCACGCATTGTGCTTACATGGTCTATAACATAGTTTGCATGGTCAATGGCACCATAACAATACTTGTACATATTCTCAAACCATCCACCAAATCCCCATGGCAGGTAATCCCAACGCCCCATATAGGCCCGTCCATTGTTACCACTATTTGAAAGAAATGAGTTTCCACGCATTTTCACATATTCTCCCATACCATCAAGATAGTAGTCGCGATTGAAAAGGTAACGTGTGTCAGAAAGCACACCTGCAAGAGCAGATGTTGCATCCGCTTCTGTTTTCCAATATTTTCCTGATGAAAGAACATCTGTAGGCTCCTGCTCCAACAGGTTGTCACGGCAGGATGCTAAAGAGAGCGCTGCCAGGAAGACAAGTGAAAGTTTATATATATTTTTATTCATTGTTGTTTTATTTTGAATTACCCACTTAGAAAGAAAGATTCAGACCTACTGTATATGTCTTTGTTGTAGGATAAAGGTCGCCAGAGCCTGCAGGTTTCTCAGGATCCAATCCCTCATAACCAGTGATAGTGAGAAGGTTTTCTGCACTGAAATACACACGAAGGTTCTCTACATAAAACTTCTGTGTCAAGCCCTTAGGAAGTGTATAACCAAGCTGAATATTTTTCATACGAAAATAGTCCATATTGCGCAAATAGAATGCATTTTCAGTAGCATTTGTTGCATTACCACCAAGACGAGGCCATTCTCCTCCACGATTTTCCCAAGACCAAGGCTTTTTTATATGATCTGTTGTAGAAGTATAACTCTGTGTTGGAAGAATAGTCTGGTTAAACTTGTTAATCCAGATGTCCTTACGACCAGCACCGCCTTGCCACAGCATAGCAAAATCGAAGCCCTTATAACTCGCCTTTACATTCAGTGCAAAGTTCATTGTCGGAGCATCACGCAATGAACTTGCATTCGCAATTTTATCATTTGCATCAAGAATTCCATCACCATTTGTATCCAATCGAATGATATCACCAGGTTTGGCTCCCTGGTCTATATAGTTATATATATCTTGGAATGTCTGTGCCAAAGTTGGCAAAGCATCCATATAGTATACAAAGTGATATGGCATATTCAAGTATACATAACCCTTATCGAGGAACTCGCCCCATTTTTCGAGATTCATGCGGTTGTATGAAAAGTTACCTGTTACAGAGTATCTTAGCTTGTCAATATTATCACGCCATGTAATATTTGCCTCAAAACCACGGTTACGGAGGTTTCCTAGGTTAGCCTTTGGTGCTTCATAACCTCCTGAAAGAAGGATTGACATCTGTGAATTCTGCAACATACCCGTTGTCAGACGATCATAATAATCGAACTGGGCAGATAAACGGTTGTGGAAGAAGTCAAGGTCGAGACCAAGATTGAAGACACCAGTTTTCTCCCAAGTAAGGTTCTCATTCAGCATTTTCTGATACGTGAAACCTGTTGCAATACTGCCATCGAACATATAATTGTTCTGTGTCATAATCTCACGCTGCTGATAAGCGCCAACACCACTATTGTTTCCCAGCTGACCATAAGATACACGAAGCTTTGCATTGTCGAGCCACTTCTCTACATATGGCTTTATCCAAGATTCCTCAGAGATACGCCATCCCAAAGAAGCTGATGGGAAGAAACCATAACGATGTCCTTTGAGGAACTTAGAACTACCATCAACGCGGAAATTAAGTTCCATAAGATAACGGTCAAAAGCAGAATAGTTCACACGGCCAATCCATGAACGCAACCCTTGACGTGCAGAAGTTCCAGCTGTTATTTGCGTTGTTGTAAGGGCTGAATTAATTTCAGAAAGTGAAGGATGGATACAATCCTTACGACCAGTAGTATTTGAACGGCTGTACCAGTACTCCTCACTATAAATACCGAGGAACTTCAAGTTATGATTCTCACCGAACTTTGTCTCGTAGTTCAGACGGAAGTTCATCAGAGTTTTATAGCCGTTCTTATTTATATCTGTCACACCAGAGTTTGCAGCTACGTACCATAAATCCTTATATGAATCGGTCTGATAGTTATATGACTGTGTTGGAGTTGGAGCATCCTTATAATACTGATTGTAGTAACGCAGAGAGTAATCCAGACGTGCTGTGAAACCCCTAAAAGGCTTGAAAGTGATGAAGGCAGAGCCATTGAGCTCCTGACGATTCTCACGTTTCACACTGTTTTTATATACGGCAAGTGCATTGAATGCCTCTGGAAGTTCACCGTATGCCATTGGACCACCATATGTACCTGTTTTCGAATCATATGGGTAAATACCAGCAATAGCTGTTGAAATACGGTTATCCTCACCATTGAAGCCATTACTCTGACAATATGAATAGTTACTCCAGTTACCGTCAATCTTCATGCCGACCTGCAGATTCTTAAGAATATCATAGTCGTAGTTCAGACGGATATTATAACGATCATAGTCATTGCTGATCTGCAACCCCTTCTGTTTCACATAACCGATAGATGCGAAGAAATTACTCTTCTCCCCACCACCTGTTGCAGATACGTTATAATTCTGAATGTTACCAGTTCTCATAACATAATCCCACCAGTCTGTATTTGGATATTTCACTGGATCAATCATTCCCAGAGCCATCCACTGATCAATTGTACCGTCCTTATAGTTCTGCTGAACACCATTGGTACCTGGGTCTGTAGCTGCAGAAATCTGGTGCAGGGTGAGAGCCTGAGCATAGTCACTCAGAAGGTCATAACTACGTGTAGCCTTCTGCCAACCATAAGAAGCTGAGAAGTTGATCTGTGTCTTATGGTCCTTGCTTCCACTCTTTGTCTTGATAAGGATGACACCATTGGCAGCACGTGAACCATACACAGATGCTGCTGTAGCATCCTTCAGGACTGTGATACTCTCGATATCATTCATGTTGACACGGTTAATATCAACATCTGGCATATCATCGACAACGATAAGTGGTGATGCGTCATTGATTGTTCCCATACCACGAATCAGGAGAGTTGCATTATTATTTCCGGCCATACCCGTTGACTGATTAACAGACAGACCAGGCATAAGTCCAGAGAGAGCTGATGATACATTAGCTACAGAGCGTGATGTAAGTTCTTTATCTACATTAACAGAGGCAACAGCACCGGTGAGGTTTACCTTCTTCTGAGTGCCATAACCTACGACAACGACCTGATCAAGCATCTCTGCGATTTCATCAAGAGTAACGTCCAGTTGATTTCTTGAACCAATCTTCTGCTCAAAAGAACTGTAACCTACATAAGAAAAAGTAAGCACAGCCTTGTCATTAGGGACTGAAATAGTATAGTTACCATCGATATCGGTCACAGCTCCGACTTTACCGCCTTTCACCTGTACCGTAACACCGATAAGTGGCTCACCATTCTTGTCATGCACGTGACCTTTTACCACGTGGTCCTGTGCCATAGCTGTCATCGACATACTGGCTGCTAGGATTAAGGTTGAGAATAGTTTACGATTCATGTTAAATAGTTAAATAGTTAATTATTTAGTTATTTTTAATATATTCGTTAGGAAGGATATGGAAATAGTCCTGGAAGCACTTCGAGAAGTAAGAAGGCGTGTTAAAGCCCACCATGTAACATACTTCCACCACCTGATACTTCTCAGTTGCAAGGAGTTCTGCACTCTTATTGAGCCGTATGATCTTGATATAATCATTAGGGGTCTTACCTGTAACACGCTTCACCTTCTTGTGGAAATTACTGCGACTCATATAGAACTGCTTAGCGAGTTCGTCAATATTAAAATCAGAGTTACTGAGGTTATCAAGAATAATCTGATTCAGCTTCTCTACAAACTCTGCATTCTCCTTCTCTGTCTCGTCCTCATGATGTTGAGTCTTCTTATAATACTCAAGAGGTGACAGAATGAAGTTTTCACGTATACGGTCTCTGTTTTCAAGGATACTTGTGATTTGTGCACGAAGTTGCTCCAATGAGAATGGCTTTTCCATGTATGCATTTGCACCGATATTCAAAAGGTCTACCTTTGTTGACACATCTGTCTTTGCAGACAGAATAATGAAAGGAAGATGAGAATAAGCAGAGTTAGAGCGTACAGCACGACAGAGTTCCAGTCCGTCCATCTCCGGCATCATAACATCAGATACAATAATATCGATGTCTTCTTTCTCAAGTACTTCAAGAGCCTTGATACCATTCTCTGCCTCAAGCATATGATAGGAATCATCCATATTATCTATGATATATGAACGGAGCTCATCATTATCCTCAACGATGAGCACTGTAGGACGAGAATCGTTGTTAACTTCATCGATAGCTGAAGGTTCTTCTGTAAACTGTACTGCCTCGGCAGCTTCCTCAGATGGTGCTCCTTCCAGATTCATTCCTATGGTAAGCAGGAATGTGGTACCATGACCATATTCAGATTCTACTGTGACATCACCCTGATGCATCATCGCAAGATTCTTTGCCAATGGCAGACCAAGGCCTGTACCAGGATGCTTGCCATGATCGTCAATCTGATAGAACGATTCAAAGATCTTGTTCTGATCATCTTTCTTGATGCCAGGGCCATCATCAGTAACGCTGACATTAAGTTTCGAAGGCTCTGACCAGAGAGTGACCTTTATTTCCTTATTAGCAAATTTTATTGCATTTGACAGCAGATTACTGAGCATCTTAACAAATGCTTCCTCATCGAGATTGCAGAACACAGCCTCTTCTGGCTTTTCCACGTCCAGGCTGAGTTTATGCATATTTGCAAACTCTTTATAGCGACTGCAGATGGTATCAACTTTCTCAGATACATTGCAGGACTTGAAGTTCAGCTGAACCTTATGAGCTTCCACCTTACGGAAGTCCAAGAGCTGATTGATTAGCTCAAGAAGACGCTTAACATTATTCTGGATAATAGATAGATTCTTCTTTGTCTTCTCACTGCCATCACCAGATGCTATAATTGTATTCAGTGGCGCTGTGATGAGTGACAATGGAGTACGGATTTCGTGAGCAATATTTGTGAAGAATCCTATCTTCGAATCATACAGTTCCTTTTCCTTGTCCAGAGAGAAACGGTACATCTTCTCCTTGTTCTCTGACTTCAAATGATTACGATAATTGCAGACGATATACCATACCAGCCAGCTGATTATCATCACATATAACAGCAACATGAAGTTCGACAGAAGGAATGGACGATTAATTGTTATAGACAGTTTCACAACTTTACCTTCAACACCATCATTATTCATTCCCTTTACGTAAAGAGTATAATCACCAGATGGAATGTTCAGATAACGGATATGGCCATCGTCACCAGTTATCTCATTCCAATGTTCATCAAATCCTTCAAGCTTATAGAGGATACGGTTCTGTGACGGAGCAAGGAAGCTCATGCATGAAACATCAAAACTGAATGACGACTGATCTGATTCCAGTTCTATCTCCTTAGCATCGCTGATGCCGCACTCCAGAGGACTGTCGTCCATACCTGGGTGCATCTCAATACCATCTATATAGAAAGAGGTAATGAACACACGTGGACGGATATTGTTTTCGCGAATATTCTGAGGGTTGAACGATACAAAGCCCGTTGAGCCACCGATATACATCATTCCATTATGGCTCAGCAAGGCTCCACCTGCTGTATAATGAAGGTGCAAAGGCTTCTCTATATAGTTGAACTTATGAACCTGATATTTACCTGGGGTGATGCGGACCATGCCCTTTCCTGTTGTGACCCATATATTACCCATGCGGTCCTCAACGATAGAATAGATAATATCAGATACAAAGCCAGTGCTCTCGGTAAAGATCTTATTGAATTTTCCTGACTGCGGATTGAGAATTCCCAGTCCGCCACCCTCTGTGCCTGCCCAGACATTGCCCTTTGAATCCTGAAGAACACAGTTCACATTGTTCACCATCAGCGATTTAGCATCGTTGTTGTCGTGAAGATAGCTCTTGTACTTTCCGTCGCTAGAGAGACATATCAGGCCATATTTATGACAGGCAAACCAGATAGAACCATTATAGTCTTCAGCGATATCCTTGACAGGATAGCCAGCCATCTTCTTCAATGAGTACAGACGGCCGTCCTTAAGGATATTGACACCCTGGTTTGTACCGAGATATACGCTGCCGACTGTCGACTTCAGCATCGATGTGACAATATTATCACAAAGGCCGTCAGCAGTGGTAAGCCATTTGGTGACAGTCATACTCCTTAAGTCAACAACTGCAACTCCTGAGTCATAATTACTTACAAGGAGGTTCTGACCATCAGAAAGCAATGTCTGCACATTATTGGTCTTGAGGTTCACACCACATGCTGAGACAGTGCGTGTTGCTGGGTTGTAGACCTTCAGACCGCTGTTTCTCGTTGCCATGAACACACGACCGTCAGGAACCTCTGCAAATCCCTGAACAATACTGATGTCGCCAGAGATACCACTCTGACCAGTAAAATAAGAGAACTTGTTTACGTATGGTGACCAGTAGCTCACACCAGAGAAATATGTGCCGAGCCACAGACCACCCTCATGATCTTTTGCGATAGAGAAGATACTGTTGTCCTGCAGGTTGTCGTATGACAGACCGTCATTGAACATTGTCATCTGCTCTGTCAAAGTGTTCACCTTCACAAGTCCCATCTCAGAACCCATCACCAGCTCATATCTGCCGAAAGGAGTTATCGACTTCACATTATATATATTAGCACTTACAGGCGATGCTCCGGAGATATGGTTCACCACATTCTCGCGGAATCTGTAATGGAACAGACCTCTTCTCGATGTACCAACCCAAAGAGTATTACGGTAGTCACAATATATTGTCTGGATATTACAGTCAGGAATGGCTGCAGACTTACATCTGCCGTTTGCCATATTCAATGAGAACAGTCCTGCACGGTCTGTACCGATCCATATATTACCGCTCATGTCATGGGCTAATGAAGTGATAAACTGACATGGCAACTCCTTCATATAATGACGTACAACCTTCAAGTTCCTGTTCAGATGGTAAAGACCCTGACCAAAACATCCAACCCATATATCGCCATTGGCATCAGAGATGATAGCATGGATACTCGTCTTATCATCATCACGTGACTTACCGTCAAGGCTGATATGAGTGAATGTCTCCGTCTGTCGGTTATATGAATACAATCCTTCCTTGGTACCTACAAGGAAATTACCAAATCTGTCTTCAAAGATACAATGAATGAAGTTATTGCCAATAGTCTTCTCATCACCGTTTCTTCTTCGGAACACTTTAAACTTACTTCCATCGAAACGATTCAGACCATCATTAGTACCAAACCACATATATCCTCGACTGTCTTCCATGACAGCCCAGACACTTGAATGAGAAAGTCCTTCTTCAACCTGGTAACTTCTGAAAAGCATTGCGTGACTACAGGTTAAGGATAAGAGCAACAGTAATAGGGTTATGGTTCTTTTCATTTTATTTGTTTTAATTGCATGCAAAATTATGTTTTATTAAAAGTATTGTATACCACTATCTTTTCTAAGAATACAAAAAAACGGCAAAATTAGCTCTTTTTTTTTGCAAAAACAATAAAAATCACTGATTTCATCGCTAATAATAAGGTTATTACCAATAATCTTCTCATCATCGTTTCTTCTTCGGAACACTTTAAACTTACTTCCATCGAAACGATTCAGACCATCATTAGTACCAAACCACATATATTCTGGACTGTCTTCCACGACCGCCCAAACTATTGAATGAGAAAGTCCTTCTTCTACCTGGTAACTTCCGAAAAGCATTGCGTGGCTATAGGTTAAGGATAAGAGCAACAGTAATAGGGTTATGGTTCTCTTCATTTTATTTGTCAGTAATATTCTGTAGTTCCTACACCACAGGATGAGAATGCGAGAAATCTATAATAAATAACATTAAAGCATTCACCATTTATCTATTCTTTAGAACTTTTCCCAGACATCGTCACTCAAAAAAAAGACAGCGCGCAACTCTTTTGAGTTACACGCTATCTAAATCATATTTATGTTATTTTTACCTATAAAAAATTTCCTAACTTTCTCGAAATCTGTGCCCAAAACGTTCTGCGTACTATCGATGATCTGTAACAGTCAAAACACGATAACGTTGTGAAATCACAAACAAAGACATCAAGGAATAAGAATCTGTTCTTTGAGAGGTAAAGAATCGGAACTACCACCAACTTGAACCAGATACGATCCTGGCACTGTCACAAACTGATGCTGGTCCATATCATAATAAGAGAATGAGTCAGAATCCAATTTTACTTGAATACGACGAGACTCTCCATGCTTCAGAAATACTTTTTCAAAGCCCTTCAACTCCTTCAACGGACGGGGCAAGGTAGGATTCACGCTTCCCACATAGACTTGAGCTACTTCTGCAGCATCCTTCTTGCCAGTATTTTTCAAGTCGAAAGATACAAGCCATGAATCATTATCTTTAACTATAGTAAGATTTGAATAGTCAAAAGAAGAATAAGAAAGGCCAAAGCCAAACGGGAATAAAGGCTTGACTCCATTGGCATCATAACCACGATAGCCAACAAACACACCTTCACGATATTCCACAGTCTTACATTCTCTACCAGGTCGGTTCTCATAATAACTGTCATGGCAAGGATTGTCCTCCCATTTTTTCTCAATAGAAATAGGAAGTTTACCACTTGGAGAAATCTTTCCTGTCAGTATTTCTGACAAGGCAGTTCCACCTTCCTGTCCAGGATACCATGCCATCAACAGAGCATCTATCTTGTCAAGCCAACGGCTCATATCCACTCCACCGCCAGCATTGAGCACTACCGTCATCTTCTTGCCCGCCATAGAAAGGCGCTCTATCATCTCTTCCTGATACCCCGTAAGACGGAAAGAACGATCAAAGCCTTCTCCCTCTACATTGGAGTTAAAGCCAGTACTATAAACTATGTTTTCAACCTTAGCCAGACCTGCATACAACTTTTTCTCATTCAGTCGAGAGATATTGCAGCTCACTGCTGCAGAAGATATATTGTCAAAATATTCCAAAACAAAATGATACATTTGGCCTTTTTTTACCTTGAACGTTTTCTCGCGATGAGAATAAGCATGATTACCCCAATCGCCTGTCAAGAGCTTATCGTTCACAAAGATACGGTAGCCATCATCGCCACCCATAGATATGCGCAACAGACCATCTTCCTTTGACTTATAATAGAAAGACCATCTTGCCGAGAAATGATCTTTAGGGAAACCAGGACCTATAGAGTCATATCCCCAATCAAAAGCTATCTTGTCATCCACATGAGTTGAATCTGGAGTTCCTAAAAGCTTCTGATTTTTGTAATAAGAAGCAAAAAATCCCTTTTTTGTCATTGTCGAATCTGTATAGACCTCACTATTAACATCATCATAGATGACGTCATCAGTCAAAACGACAAGATTGGGCTTGGCTTTCTTTAGGGCAGCACTCAACGTAGTAGAGGCAAAGGGATTTACGAAGCCACTTCCACCTCCTGTTGCCACAATATTGGCATTCTCACCAACAAGGGCTGTACGCCCTTTAAGAGGCAATGTGTTCTTATTGTTTTTCAGAAGTACAATACCTTCACGGGCTATCTGTAGAGCTTTCTGCCTGGACGGTGCATAATTCAAGGCTATCGATGTATCCTTCTGCTGTCGGTCGAGCAAGCCAAAAGCTATCAAAGACTGCAGAATGTGCTGTACCTTTTGATCTATCGTAGCCTCTGTCACCAATCCCTTTTTTATGGCTGGATAAAGATTCTCGTAATTCAGATTGCGTCCTTTTGGCATCTCCAAATCCAGGCCATTATTGGCTGTGTTGACAACAGAATAGACAGAAGTCCAATCAGACATCAAGAGACCTTTAAATCCCCATGTGTCACGAAGTATCGTCTTATTGAGCCAGGCATTCTCTGTAGCATGCACACCATTGAGAAGATTATAGCTATCCATGACAGCACCTACATGAGCCTTCTGCACAGCCTTGCGAAATGCAGGGAAATAGATTTCCTGTAAGGTTCGCTCATCAATATCAGAACTGGTGTGATGACGACTCCACTCCTGATTGTTGCCACAAAAATGCTTGATGGTTGCCATCACTCCCCTGCTCTGAACGCCTTCTATGTACTGACAGGCTATCTCAGAAGTGAGATAGGGATCCTCGCCGAAATATTCATAATTACGACCGCACAAGGGTGAGCGATAGATATTAACACCTGGACCCAATAAGATACCAACACCACGGGCACGGGCGTCATCCCCCAGGCCCTCACCCAACAGATGAGCCACATTTCTATTCCAAGTGGCTGCAGTTAGGATGCCCGATGGGAACAAGGTGCTATGAGGTGCATGATTACGAATACCACAAGGACCATCAGCCAACAATATGCGAGGAATTCCCAGACGTGGAATAGCACGCAGTGAAAAGGACGTCTCACCGGACAGATAATCTATCTTTTCTCTCAAAGTCATTTGTTCCACCAACTCTTTCGCTCTTTTGACAGCTTCATCATCTATGATTTGAGCCATCGAATGAGAACAAACGACACCAACTATCATCACCGCTATTGTACGGCTGATATTACACAAACTTTTTATCTGATATTTCTTCATAACTATATTTTTATTTTGTCTTTATCTTTATCTTGCATGGCAGAAGCCCATCGGCAGAAGCCTCAAAAAGGAACTCGCCCACACGGCCATTACCTCGTACGATTGCCATCAGTTGTCCATGAAAGACAGGCATTTCTGATATGTGAAAAGGATTCAAGTCGGTAGGATCTCCATTGGCTGAAGCAACAAACTCTCCACATCCATCTACTCTGAAACGAATTCTTTCAGAACTGTCAGGGCACAGATTACCCTGCCTATCGACTACTTTTAACTGCACAAAAGCATACTCTGTACCATTGGCGCACACACTATGCTTATCGACCGTTGCCATCAACCGATAAGGTTGTCCTGCCGTACAGACAGAATCACTCATTGCAGGATGTCCTTCCCTATCATAAGCGACAACCACAAGTTTACCAGGCTCATATTTCACAGAATCCCATATCAACCGATAATGTCGTAAGAGAGCCAGACTGTCTCCCTTCATAGACTGGACTTCCGACAAGGACAGTTTCCGCCTGCGCCCCATGCTTTTGCCATTCAGGAACAACTCTGCTTCTGGATAATCTGTATATACCATTACAGGGGTTACCTGCCCCTCGCGCCCATGCCAAGTCCAATGAGGAAGTATATGAAGTGTATGATCTCTTTTATTCCACAGACTGCGATAAAGATAATACCTGTCCTTGGGTATATTGGCTAAGTCGATGATACCAAAGAGCGAGCTATGGCTTGGCCAGTTGTCATTATTATAAGGTGTTGGTTCACCTAAATAGTCGAAGCCCGTCCATACAAACTGTCCTAAATACCATGGATATTTCTCGGCCAAGGAAAAATCAACATCTGGCGTGTTACTCCAGCTACAATATTCCACATCATAACCCGAAGACTGATGGTCTGCGTACATTGCCATGGATCTCAACCGCAGAGGGAACTTATAAACACCCCGAGAACTAACCGTGGAAGCGGTTTCGGAACCGAGAATCATTCCTTGCTGCCAAACAGCAGCTGCCTTTTCAAAATTCCAAGTATTGTAGTTGATGCCAGGAATATCCACTTCTTTAGCGAATCCATTAGCCAAAACATACGGAATCTGATCCATACACACTGTAACAGATCGTGTAGAATCTTCTTCATGGCAATACTGCTGCAAGCGTTTCACCAACTTCCATCCTTCAGGATCTCGCTGGTTGGGCACCTCGTTGCCTATTCCCCACAAGATGACAGAAGCATGATTGCGAAAATGGCACACCATATCTCTTACCATTCTCTCTGCATAATCTTCAAAATAACGATGGAATCCTTTCTCGCACTTAGGTATATCCCACTCGTCGAAAGGCTCTATCAACAGCATCAACCCCATCTCATCACACAATCGGGGCAATAATGAGGAAGGAAGATTATGGGAAGTTCGGATGGCATCACACCCCATATTCTTTAAAAGCCTGAGCCTATAGCGAAGAGCAGACTCATTAACAGCGGTACCCAGCGCTCCTAAATCATGATGTATGCAAACCCCTTGTATCTGACGATGCTTCCCATTCAGGAAAAAGCCCTGTCCCTTGACAAATTCAACACTTCTAATGCCAACCTCCTGCTCCAAGTGGTCAACAACACGTTTATCCCGAACTAAAGAGATACGCAAATGATAAAGATTAGGCTGTTCCGGACTCCACAATCGCGGATTTAATACTGTCAGAATCTGTCGAGAGTTTTGTTCACCCGCCCGCACCGAGGCTTGCCGACTGGCAACAACCTTGCGGTTAGTATCCAACAGTTCCAATCTGACGATGCTACCGGATTTATTTTTCCCTACTATAGTAGCATCTACACTTACTTCTGCCTTATTAGCACCAACTATTTTAGTAATAACTTTGGTTTTCCAAGCAGAAAGAAGGACATCTCCCGTCTCAATCAACCTCACTTCCCGAAATATTCCTGCGCCAGGATACCAACGCGAAGAATGAGCCTTGGAATCTAACTTAATCGCCAAGACATTATCTTTGCCAGGACGATGTACATAGGAGGTTATTTCTACTTGAAATGCAGCATAGCCATTCGGTTGAAAGGCCACTTGCCGCCCATTTACAAAGACTGTGGCCTCGCTCATCACTCCATCAAAATAAAGAAAGCTCCGTGAATGGCCATTCAAGCGAAAATGACAACGATACCAAGCCTCACCATCATAAGGAAGTCCTCCGGTACGCCCCGTCTTACGATTCACCTTGGTTTCTTTGTTTTGGATATTCATCACATCCTGCAAGTCGTTGTTCCTATCAAAAGGTCCCAATATGGCATAATCGTGAGGAACAGTCACACTGCTCCATAACTTATCGTCATAATTCACCTTCTCTGCAGAAGCAAATCGTCCACGAGCAAATTTCCACCCTTCCCCAAGTATGCGTTCGCTACGTTGAGAAAAAACAGAAAGGAAAGATATACACACCAACAAAGAAAGAACAAGAAAACGTTTCATAAATCTTCTATTCTATATTCAACTTCAATTCCTTATCACCCACAAGTATCGACACCTCGCCAGACTCCACAAATCGTTTGCCATCGGCATCAATATATCCAAGGTCTCTCTCCACATCGACATCAAAGGTATAAGTGACGCTCTCTCCCTTTCGTATCAGTTTCTTCTCAAAGAATTTCAACTCTTTACATGGGCGTGTAATAGTGCTATAAGGATCGACAACATACCAAAAGACTGTCTCCTTACCATCTCTGTCACCATCATTGGTCACAGAAACCGAAACCTGAAACTTATCATTCTTTGACACACTTGATTTGCTTGCAATAGGCAAGCCATAAGTAAAATGTGTATAGCTCAGTCCATGGCCGAAAGGATATAAAGGCTCGCTCGTCATATCCTTATAAAAGCCTTGATGACGACGGGCACTATTACGCCTATTGTAATAAATAGGAATCTGACCTTGCGCATAGGGGAACGTCATCGCCAACTTGCCTGAAGGATTATAGCGGCCAGAAAGAATGCCTCCAAGCGCATCACCTCCTGCTATACCAGGATGCCAAACTTCCAAAATTGCTTCTGACAAATCCACAGCCTCACCCAGAACAACAGGGCGACCACTTGCCAAAACGAGCACAATCTTACCACCGGCATTATTCACGATATGCATCAACTTTTGCTGAATGGCAGGCAGACTGATGTCGGCATGAGAATTATTTTCACCACTCCAACTACCTTTCTCGCCCATACACATGATAACTACATCAGCCCATTTGGCCAAAGCCTCTGCTTCCTTAAAGCCAGATTCGTCATCACCGTCAAAATCACAACCTTTAGCATACCTCACTTCGGAGGTTCCAGCAAACTCCTTCTGAATGCCAGCAAGCAATTTCTGAATATCCTGATCCTCACCATGTCCCCACCAACAGCCAAGCAAATCATGTGCATTGTCTGCCATCGGTCCCACCACAGCGATCTTCTTTACAGACTGTAAGGGCAATATACCCGAATTCTTCAAAAGAACCATTGACTCAGAAGTTATGTCGGAAGCTACCTGCAAGCTTTGTGGCAGCAGAAAACGAGCTGCAGGCTTTGAAACTGGGGTATAAGGATTTTCAAACAATCCCAGTTGAAACTTTACCCTCAATACTCGCCTTACAGCCTCATCGACAACAGTCATACTGACCTTACCTTCAGTGACTAAAGACTCCAAATATGCATCATACGAATGAGACATCATATCCATATCGAGTCCTGCCGTTAGCGCTAATGCACCAGCCTCCTTCAAATTCTTGGCCATACCTTGACTCTTCAATTGCTGGATGGCTGCCCAATCCGAGACAACCATACCTGAGAAATGCCAACGATGGCGAAGAACCTCTGTCAACGTATAATAGTTAGCAGATCCAGGAGTGCCACTGATGTCATTAAAGCTACTCATAATAGTAGCTGCACCAGCCTTCACACCCATCTCGTATGGAAGAAGATAAGTATCCCATAGACTCTGGCGGGAAATCTCGGTATAAACATAGTCGCGACCTGCCTCAGAAGCTCCATAACCCACATAATGTTTCAAACATGCGGCAACAGACGTTGCAGCAGCAAGGCTGTTGCCTTGATAACCTTTCACGGCAGCCTGTGCAAACACGCCATTGGCATAGGGATCCTCTCCGTAGCATTCAGCCACACGCCCCCATCTTGGATCTCTGCTGACATCTATCATTGGAGAGAATGTCCAGTCTACACCACTCATCCTGCACTCTTGAGCAGAAATCCTGCATCCTTGCTCCACCAATGCAGGGTTCCAACTGCAAGCCTGAGCTAATGGAATCGGGAAAATCGTACGAAAACCATGAATGGCATCATAGCCGAATAAAATAGGAATGCCCAAGCGAGAATCCTCCATGGCATGATGTTGCATCCGATTTCGCAATTCTGGATCAGTAGCAAAATATATCAAAGAGCCAATCTCTGCAGGGATGTTTTTCACCTCTACGCCCTTATTATTCTCTATATTGTTGGTACCCAATGTATACTGATTGAGCTGCAAGACCTTTTCTTTTAAGGTCATACGTGACAAAAGATCCTCTACTCTGTTTTCCAAAGGGGCATAGGCATCTTTATATATCATCTTGGCTTTTGCTGAATTATTCGCCATTACAGGGCGAGCAATACATACGACCAACAGCCATATCATCATTCTCGATTGTATTCTCATAGGTCATGTGTTTATTTAATGTTCTTGTATTCTTGCTGCTTTTTCTGATAGTAGTCATGCATAACATACCAGGCTTTCTTGCGCTGTCCTTGATCAGAAACCAATCCCTTACGGTTCCAACCATCCTGATTGGTAGGATGAAAGCGGAATGGCGAGCGGAAATCAAAAAGAACCCAGGGTGAGACACCTACTAAATTTGGAATATTCTCAAACATCCTCAAATTATCACGATAAAGTTTTGCTTGGTATTCCTCACTCCAGGAAGAAGCTACCGCATCGTCACCATGCTGACCATACAAAGCCTCTCCTCCAAACTCTGAGATAAGCAATGGCTTATGCACAGCCACCTTCCATACACATTTGGCAGGTTCCAACGGCCATGGCGCATACCAGCCCATATATTTATTGACACCAATCATATCCAATTGATTTACAAAGCTATCTTCCATCTCGAACAACTGCGAATTTTCCTTGAAATATACATTATCGAAAGCGGCAACAAATAAGCGAGTTGTATCTACTTCCTTACCAGCTTGCAGCAAATCCGTCAAAAAGGCATTACGAGCATCAGAAGGTCGTGTCTCGTTTGCAATTCCCCAAAAGCAATCAGCGCAACGGTTTTGGTCTCTACGAATGGTTTCTTTCAACATTCTCTTTGCTTTATTTAAGGTTTCCTTATTAGAGAAATCTATGGCTTGCCAAACAGGTATTTCCTGCCATAGCATGATGCCCATCTTCTCTGCCTTGCGAACGATATACTCGTTTTGCTGATAATGCGCCAAACGAACCATATTAACTCCTAAAGCTCTTGCCTCAGAAAGGAGCATTTCGGCGTCACTTTCAGAGCAGGCTCTTCCCATACGCTGTGGAATTTCTTCGTGGAAAGAAATACTACGCAAAAACACAGGTTTCCCATTAAGATGCACTTTTGTCCCATTCACCTCCACATTACGGAATCCAATCATTTCTGTTACCTCATCGCACTGGGTTTTGATGTTTACTTGATATAACTTAGGAAAATCTGGACTCCAACGTTGTATCTTGGAAATCTTCAAATCTCCAGTTGCCATACCTGATGCGTCTGTTTTCAACAGGAGTCTGCGCTTCAATTCTGGTATTTCTACACATACATCTTGATTGGCAACACCTTCCGACAAAAAGACTTTCACATGTACCAAATCTGCACGATGCTTATCCAATTGAACAAAATAATCGCTAATATATTGCTTAGGCAAGGTAACAAGCATCACATCTCGCGTGATACCACCATAATTCCACCAATCAAAAGACAAAGCTGGGATGGCAGACTTCTGACGACGATTGTTCACCTCCACAACCAATGTATTATCCCCTTGCACCAAGGCATCTGTCACCTCCATTTGGAAAGGAGTGAAAGAACCTTCATGCTCGCCGATTTTTTTACCATTCAAATACACATTACAACGATAGCTGACACCAGCGAAGTACAAAAAGCGCCGCTTGGCATCTAAAGCATGGAGATGAAAATGGCGGGCATACCAAACAGAGCCTTCAAAATACTTGAGTTCAGAAGATTGAGAATTCCAATCTCCTGGTACATTCAGGCGCAAACCTCCATCGAAAGCATATTCATAGAAATCGCTCTTACCTTGAGGCGTTTGGTTGAGATACAATTTCATTTCTTCGCCTCTCTCGTAAAGATCGACGATGGCGTTCCACTTTCCGTTCAAGGATTCATATTGCCTACCATAGACATTAGAGATATATGTCTCTGCAGCAAAAGTCTCTCCACAAAGGGAAATGATACATATTAATAAAGCTACTATTTTTTTCATTTCTCAATCTTGTATTAGTAAATTGCAAATTGATTCTTCTCCGGTAAAAAGAAAGAGAGTCGTCCATTCTCATCTATTTGGGAGACAAATGAGGCTCCTTGCCCAGCTATCTTCTCCAATTGAACATGCTCGCCAGGCGTCAACCAGGTCTGCAACCAGGCCTGTTGTCTGTCGTTGTCCTCACGATAAACAATAAAATATCCTTTATCCTGACAAGTCATAGACTGGAAGCCTGTCCAAGAACGCCCTGAAGGCTCATCACCTATTGGCAAGATAACTCCCGAATGGAAGTCATGCTGTATCTTTCTGTAACTCTCTATCAGTGGGGAAACTTTATAGGCTTCCTGAGGCAAGTTGGATGCTTCCATCCATGCTAAAGGCTGAGCAGCAGCAGTAATGCCAAAAAGATAGTCAAAGGAATAATTCTTGGGAGCAAAAATATCATTGTCGGCATATTTGTCAGCATTGCGCCATTTGTTCAAGAACTCTACCTGCATTTTTTCTGCAGGGACATAACGAGACAATTGCCACAAATTGCGCAAAGTACGATAAGGATAGTAGTTTCCCCAATCAGTATATCTATTCTCCAGAAATATATTTCCATACTCATTCATAGAATGATACCCTCCACGTCTTCCTGCTGTGGCGTCCAAATTAAAGATAACGTGATGATTGGTTTCCAATGCTACCTTGTCAAAAAGATGGCGTAAATTCTCTTCTGCTTGCTTTGTAGGAATCTGCAAACCATCTATCTTGAAGCACTCTATGCCATATTGACGATATAAAGATACTATCGCTTGGGCATCTTTCTCCCAATCCGCAAAGTCGTTCTGCACACTTGGATTAAACCACAAGCCGATACGGATACCCAACTTCTTTCCTCTCTTCACTATATTTTTCAATCCATGAGGGAACTTCATGGGATTAGGTGTCCAATAGCTGTTGTCCTTCCAAATATCCTTGAAAGAGCCTCCTTTTGTCTTTGAGTTAGGACTTTTACCACTCTGCCAGCCGTCATCCAACTGGAAAACTGTAATACCCAACTTGGCTGCTCTATCTAATTCGCGCATACAAAACTCCTCGTTGATTTTTTCATCCTGGCTTCTATCTCCCCAAGTGTTGAGCATAATCATCTCATCAGATGAAGTTTTCTCCTTTCGCAGTTGCTTTTGGTAAGTTCGTAAAGACACCAATGCAGCTCTCTCCTCACCATGAAATACGCCAAGCACGCATCCATACAGACGAGTCCATGATTCCTCCTTTATGTCGGCAGAAGAAACTCCAGGACTGACTACCATAAAGTCGTTGAAATCTGTGATGAAGTCAGAACCTGTATAATGCAACTGTGTGCTTGAAGAAGGAGCCTCTTTCAAAAAAAAGAAGCCATTATCAGTCAATTGGTCCTTGGCAAATAATAAATTACCCCTATAGCCATTCTTGCGATAAGGAATAAAATTGCGCTCAATGACCAAGTTGTCATTCCAGTCTGTATAATCCAAGAACTCAACAACCCTCGTCTGCCAATGTTTTCCAAACAATTGAATGCGATCTAATGTTGGAGTTTTCAATTCCGTCACCATATCTTCTACAGACTCTATATTTTTTCTATCTACATTGGATACATGAGTAGCAGTCTTCAACTTCTGCATAGTACCTTTAAGATAAGTAGTACATGCTATTGCCGGAGTATTCTCATAAACCTTGAAGATACGTTTTACAGATAAGCTCCCCTGGTCGTAACAAACAATCACTTCAAGATGACTTGGTTGCACGCCATCAGAAAGAACCCATTGCGATGACATTTTTCCATTCCTTGCATCACCTTGAGCTATGGCAAAGTCTGGACGCTCACCACGAGCCTGCATGCGAGTTCCATGCAGTTTATCTGTCAAGGCTATCGTTTTTAATGTTCCATGGTTCCATAAGAAACAACGCTCGATGTAAGAATTTCCTATGCGAAGAGTATCTTTATTCAAAATGGCATAGCAGTTCTGCACAGCTTTTGCAGAATGCCATGCCATTGAAGATAACAGCAAAATTAATAGAGTTTTTCTCATAATATTTAATGATTGACAAATGCACGAGGCTTATCCAAGAATCTATTAGGTTCGTTAAACCGCTGAGTGTCGGGAACATCTTTCTTGCCCAAGCCATTCTGCATCAAAACCTTTAACTCAGACAAATGATGATGATATACTTCTCTTGGCATAATACTATATTTACGGCAAAGGCCTGCAGCCATCCCTACAACCTCACCCATCATACCTGTGGTTCTCATAACCCTTACGGTACCAAGAGCCACATGGGTACAGCTGATATTCCTACCTGCCATAAAAAGGTTGTTTACATTGCGAGAATACAAACAACGATAAGGCACCGCATAAGGATAAATCCAGCGATGTATAGTACGCGTTTTAAATTCATTACCAGGGAAGCGAATACTATTAATGCTGTCTGCAAAATGCAGGTCTATGCTCCAACTTGTAGTAAAGGATGCATCTTCATGTAATACATTCTTATTGATATCTTCCTCGGACAAAACGTAATCTCCCAACAGACGCCTTGATTCACGCTTGCCAGCGATGTAACCGACCCATGACAAAGAACGATTTCTGAATTTTTCCTTCTCTGCAGAGTGATTCTTCAAAAAACTCCAATTAGAATAAATGACCAAAAGCCCATAGTCTCTGATTCTTTCAGCTTCTGTTATCTGGTTTTTATTCATACCTGTTTCCCAAGTCCACTCTCCTTTTGTAACAGCTTCCTTGTTAGTTTCGTTGAAGTTTACACCATAACCAAACTCTGGAAACGAGACCTTTTTATCCATCTTCTCGGAATACCACTGAATAGAGGTACCCATAACAATAGAATCAGCATTAACAGGTGCCAAAGACTCATGGTATTCGTCTTGTGCCTCACGCCCCATTCTCCAATCAGCTCCTGCCATATAACCAATCGTACCATCTCCTGTACAATCACTAAAAATGGGAGCTGAAAGACGGAATTCCTCACCTGTCGCTATCTGACGAATCACTACAGTTTGAATACTATTCCCGTTTTTCTCAACCTTTACTGCACGATAAGAAGGATAAAGGGTTATGTTATCCTCGGCAAGAATAAAGGAATCTTTCTTAGCATCTTCATAGAAATTGCCTGGCTGCGCATTACCGCCTTTAGAGTGTCCGAACTCACGAATCATTCGCCCTAATCCCTGATAAGGCTTCATCTCTATAGTTCCACCTAAATGTACGCGTACCTCTGAAGAATTATTACCTCCTAAAACAGGACGGTCATTGACTAAAGCCACTTTACACCCCATCCGAGCGGCAGAAGCGGCAGCACACATACCTGCGATACCACCACCTATCACGATAAAATCGTAGTTCTTGTGCATTAAAGTTGTCTGTTGACAAAGACGGTTTCGAAGATGAGCCGTGGTCTTCGTATCATATCCGATAGGAGACTGCGATACATCAGTTGTCATATAAACAGCATCACAACGCCCCTCAAAACCTGTCAAGTCATGTAATGCCAAACTGTTTGCACCCTTTTTGAGTCTCATCGCGCCTACCTTTTGCCATTGCCAGTCCTTCCCTTCAGTGCCCAATACTTTAGAGACAGACTTTCCGTTAACAGACAAAGTAAAGCGACCAGGACCTGGTTTTTTGCTCCAAGGAGCAGTCCAGTTGTATGTCCTAACATATATATGATAAAGTCCTCCTTCGTTCACATGGATAGTGGTAGTAGCATCTTCTACGGGTTTACCCATTCCATGAGCCAACAAATAAGAAGATCCCATAAGGTCCATGAATTGCTGATCTACAACCCAACCTCCCTTCTGGTGGAAGCTCTCTGCTTCCACCAGAATTTCAGAAGCCTCCACCATAAAGGAACTCAGAATCGCAATAATTGTTATGACGAATTTCTTACACATATATACTTTTTCATTATTTAATGGTTACATTAGCAAGTTTTACCCATCCATCAGCAGTCTGGTATTCATCACGTGCCGAAATATAAATGCCTATATTGTTGTCCTTTGATGTATCTACGATACCAACAGCCCAAGTATATTGACCAGAAGTTACACCTTCCAATGTAATCTCTGTACTGTAAGTATGAGGCTTACCCTTCACCCAATCAGAAACTTTTGGCAAAGCATCTACATAGACTTTGACAGGTTTCTCTGTATTCTTGTCCAACAAGGCAAATGCCACCTTATACTTCTGATTCCATTGAGGTAGATTGGTAGGACAATATCCCCAGCCCAAGTTAGACCAACGGTGTGTCAAGGTAACCTTGCCGCCTATAGGAGCGTTCTCAGGAACTGACAATTTGTCTGGATAAAGACGATAACCTCCTTCTGCAATGAATTCCTCAACTAAATTGTATGCTTTATTAAACCAAGAATGGGTTTCACCAGCCTGTGGATTGTTGTTGAATCGGAAATCCATCATATTCACATTAGCACCCTTAGCCTCATCAAACTCACCTTTTCTCACCTCTTCATAATTGGCATAACCGTCACCCTTGATAGAACCACCATGAGATGACTCTACCCAACCGCCTTCCATAATAAATGGACATTGATAGCGATAAGTAGTTGCGATGCCGCGCTCCCAATCCTTGTAATATTGTTTCATACCAAATGCATCATGACGAAGTCCAAAACCTTTCTTGACAGCTCTTTCTATCAACTCGGCAGAATCATTAACAGGAGCTCCATCAAACTCCTTGCTACTCAATAGACAACGGTGATAGTTGATGAAAATAGGAACCTTTGTGAAAGTTTGCGACATCAAGTCGGTGATCCACTCAAACACATCGTATTTTACCTCCTTCTCTGTTCGCTTCTCTGATTCATTGGGAGTATCTACAGCCCAATATCTCAAAGAATGGGTTTCTCCCCATTTGCCCAAACCAAATCCACTCACATAATTGGTCACGTCTGGATCATTGTACTTAGCTGCAAAATCTTTTAAGAACTTGGCATATTTCTCCTGGAATATAGGATCGTCAGGATATGGCGACCAAACCTGCACACTACCTGTAGTAGTCACATATCCCTTGCAACCTGCTTCTTTCACATAGTTTGGAGTAAAATTATAATGCTTGTCACGGCTATCAACCACAAAAGTAAAAGCCAGTTTCAAGTTTCGCTCCTTGGCGCCATTTACTAACATACGGAATCTTCTTGCGGGTTCGGTATCTACACCATCTTGCCAAATATAAACACCCTCTTCTGGATTGAAGTCACTCCATGCGCCACGGATATAACAGGTTGTACCATAATCCGACACTTTCACAGGACCTACAGAAGACTCAAAATTATCATAGATATCCCAGAAATTATCCATCATTCCACTGCCAATACCCGTATAGATATTCCAACCCAGCAATGGGTTACGGAGGAACTTATAACGCTCTGGCTTGATATTCACAACCTTATTGCCAGAAATATTCCAACTATAATCAGTCGTTCCCAGATCATCGCTGTCGGAACATGAAGTTCCGACAACGAGAGATGATGCAATGAGTGCCAATGACATAATCGTCGTTTTGGCTCCTGACATATATTTTTCCATTTGCATAATTATCTAATATTATTGATTATTTCTTATCAAATAAAACTGTGTTGTTTCTCACATTCACCACAACAAAGTTGCAGCCCTCAGGAATAATAAAGTAAGCATAGCGGTTATGGCTCTGACCTTCTACCGTTTTCTCTTCAACGCCCAACTTGGCTGTGATGTAACCATTGTGGTCATTACGCTTAGCATCGGCTGTAGAACCAAAAGCATACACATTATTATTATGGTTATCAACGGCAAACTTCACCGAAGCCTGTACGACATTTCCTCGTTCATCCTTTTGTGAACTACGAGGGAGCGCATCACCTTTATATACAAACACACAAGGATCTGCTAAGCTTGGGTACAGATTGAACTTATCTTGATAACCAGTGAAGGCACCAGGATCATGATCAAAAGCATTGAACGTACCATACATATACAACTTTTCTATAGTTGTCTTATAAGGGTTGATACCCAAAGTGGTGTTGTTCCAACTAACCGTTTTTGGCTGTAAATCAGTCTTGTCGGAATAGATGGTTACCGTTTTTTCTTCTTTATTCAGAACGATACGATATACACCTGCACTTGGAATCGTCCAATGACGCGATGTTGCTGCCGTATTTGTCGTCACCTGAGTGAACGACGAAGACTGACCATCATTGATATCATGGTTACCATCCTGCATAGGAACTGCAGACATCTTCTGTTCTCCTTCGAAAGTGAAAGGAATATAAAGACTACCAGAAGACAGTTCTCCACGCCAAGCATACAAGTTTTCATTCTCCAAGGTCTGGGTCATTTCAACTTGCTCACCAACAGCCGAACCTGCCAAGAACACCTGATCAGCCTCAACAACTGCACCAGCTGCAACAATCTTCACTGTTTGATTATTCATGTTGATTGTGATACGATAAGTATCAGCTTCAGGAATGATCCAATAATTTGCATCAGAACGGTCACTGATTACAGCAGGCATCTCTCCCAAAGTGGGAGTTGCATCAACTGTTTCCGGCCCAATAGCATTCTCCTCATCTCCGAAATGAACAGGGAAATTAATCTTACCGGCATTCAACTTACCTGTAAAGGAGTAGATAGTACCATCATTGTTTGCCTCGAGCCGTACGTCCTCGTCACCGACAGCAGTACCACCCATAAACAATTCATCTGCACTAAACTGTTTAGGTCCATAAGTCTTTACGTTCACTTTTGCCGTAGCGATATCAGGTATCACCAAACGAGGACCCTCAAAAGAAGCGGTGACAGTAAACTGCACCTCACGAATGGTACTGGTAAGTTGACCAAAATGATTGACCAAAAGTTCCTGCAATTGCTTGTTAGTAAAAATACGTGAGAAATGGCCATCATCCTCATATTCCACTATCTCATCAGCAGTACTTCCAGATACACGCATTTCATACTTATAGGTGGTTATATAATCATCACCATAATCGTGAGCTGTTGTCCAGTCTAATGTCAATGCGGTAGCATCAGGATTATTCTCATCCAATTTGACAAATTCACCCGATGGCTGAAGTTCTATAACCGATTGATTTCTTGAATAAGAGTTGTCTATATCTTCATTACAAGACACCGTGAACATACTCATAGAAGATACCAGCAGCCATACTATTACTTGATTTATATTTTTTGTTTTCATCTGTAAATCTCTTTATAAAATCTATTACACAATGAACGATTTGAAGGGAGGGAATAATCCCGGCTTAATAACCAGGATTATTTGTTAGATTAGGACACAATTCCATATCATGTGTAGGAATTGGCCAGAGGTATTCTCTATCTGGGAAAGAACGCTTGGCACCAGTTGTACAATAACCGGCATTGAAGAGGGCAGAAAAATCTGCCAAACCATCTTCGTCTATCTGCGGTGTCATTCCCCAGAACCAAAGTCCCTTCTCTACAACGTTCTTCAACAAATCATCCGGCTGAAGCATGATATAATTATAACCATTGAGAGCCTTTGAAGCCAACTTCCATCTCATCAAGTCCTGCAAACGAGAGTTTTCCATTGCAAACTCCATACGACGCTCTATACGAACAGTCTTTCTCAATTCCTCCTGCAAACCCATTTTTACTGCAGGATAAGCAGAAGTCTCCGAAACATCCACTCCGTAAGCACGGGCACGAACCATATTGATTGCCTTGAGCACAGAATCATCTATCTTATTTTGCTCAATCATAGCTTCCGCATACATCAAGAGTACATCGGCATAGCGCATGATGATATAATCTTGTTCAACCTTCAAACCATTTTCCAACCAAGAAGCGTCAATACCCTTCTTCCATAACAAACCTGTATAAGAAGCATATTGATTAACTTTACGAGTATCTTGATTTGGCTGAGTTTTACCAGTAGTATAGTTCATGATAGTTTTGGCCGCGGGGCTTGGATCATACTCAAAACCACAATGTTCTGTATTGAAAGCCACAATAGTCATACTACAACGAGGGTCACGATTTTTAAAAGGATTACGAGGATCAAACAAAGGTGACTCGTCAATAGGCAAACCATCAGTACAGAGATAAGATGCCAACAGATCCCAGGATGGATTGTATGAACCATAACCACCAGCATTACGTGGAAGACCATTTTTCACAATCCAAGAATCCAATACGACATCATTCTCTATTGAGCGAGGCAAGACGAAGACCTTTTCTGGGTTTACCTTAGTGCTTTGCTTAAACAACTTGGCATAATCAGGTTCCAAAGAATAAACACCTAAGTCCATACAGGCCTTTGCGGCTTTTTCCGCCATCTCATAATCACCCATATAAAGTGCAAAACGAGCTTTCATTGCCATCGCAGCACCTTTGGTAAAATGAATGGGTGCACTTTGACCATATGATACAGGAAGACCTTCGATTGCCTTATCAAAATCCGCATACACAAGAGGGATCAACTCCTCTTTTGGACGACGCCCCTTCTGTTCTGCCTCTGTAATCGTTTCTGTCCTCTCCAAATAAGGAACATCACCATAGAAGAAGATCAAATCGGCATATTTGCAAGCACGGGCAAAACAAGCCTCACCCGTATAACGGTCTATCACCGACTGAGCCACATTTCCCTCTGCTTTATGTATATTTTCCAACATCGTGTTGGCACGAGCTATCAGCTTATAGCTCTGCTCCCACAAGGCGTAAACCTCATACTGCTGTCCATTCATGGTACCATCAAGGATTGTACCCTTACTACCTGGGTTTCGGTTTTGCAGACGATAGGTTGTATTGTCACACCATTGTTCTGAAGAATTTAATGGCTCCTGCCAATAACCCAATATGTAAAACTCATTAGCCGCCAAAGCCAACTCTGTTTCATTTGTATACCAAGAAGCTGTATTACCTTGAGACTTTGGAACCAAATCCATACTTTCACAAGAGACCAATGCCAAGCTCAAACCAGCTAAAAATATCTTAACTTTCATATACTTTTCATTTAAAAATTAACTTGAACACCAACAACCAAAGATGTAGTGATAGGATAAGCACTTGTACCCATTTCAGGATCCCAGCCCTTAGGGTAGTTGCTGATACAGAACAAATCAGATCCACTGATATAGAGACGAGTACGGTCTATTCCCACATACTTTGTCCAGTTTTTAGGAAGTGTATAACCCAAGGTTACATTCTTAAGACGGAAATAGGAACCATTAAACATCCAGTAGCTGGAAGTGGCATAGTTGTTATCTTTGCTCACATTGGACAGGCGTGGATACTTAGCACTCGCATTCTCTGCATCAGTGTTGAAAGGACTCCAGTACTTGCCTTCAATGATTGCCGGCACATTGCCATAATTGTTTCTGAATGGCTGCACCATCGCCTGGTCAAGATAAGCATTCTGCTTGCCAATTCCCTGGAAAGCAATGTTCAAATCGATGCCCTTCCATGAAGCACTCAAGTTGCCACCATACTGATAACGAGGAAGAGAGTTGCCTAAAGGCACTCTGTCGTACTCTGGAGAGATCTTACCATCTGGCACGCCATCAGGACCACTAATATCGCGGTACTTCAAGTCACCTACAGTCACAGAACTACTTGTTCTTGCAGAGTTCTTTACCTCTTCTTGTGTCTGGTAGATACCATCACAAATATATCCATAATATTCATTAAACAAGACTCCAGCTCTTTTTACTTTTCCTCCTGATATAATATCTGAGTTGTTCAAGTAATCTATCTTAGACAAGTAGTCGGAGAAGTTAAAGCCAATTCTATAGTTGAAATCACCAATATGATCTTGCCAACTTACATCAATGTCATAACCATGTGTTGACATCTTGCCCGCATTGGTATTAGGACTGTTGTAACCCATCGTGTAAGGAATCTGAATGGCAAGCAACATATCTGTTGTCTTTTTCCAATAATAATCAAAATTGATATGCAGACGATTGTTCAAGAAATTAGCATCAAAGCCTAAGTCCGTACTGGTAGTAGTTTCCCAGGTAATGTCTTCCACTGCCAATACTGCAGGGCGGGATGTCGATCCTGAAACAACACTTCCATCTGCCATATAGAATAAGGTACTGCCAAAATTCATCAAGGCTATGTATGGGAAATAGTTGCTTCCAATACGTTCATTACCCAACTTACCCCATGAAGCACGTAATTTCAGATAAGACAACCAAGGCAAGTTTGCCTTTTGCATAAATGGCTCCTCTGACATTACCCAACCGGCTGAGAAAGAAGGAAATGTTCCCCAACGATAATTCTTTGCAAAACGTGAACTTCCATCACGACGCACATTGGCTTGAAACAAATAACGGTTGGCATAAGAATAGAGCAAACGCCCAAAGAAAGAGTTGGAAGTATATTCTGCTCCTGTACCACTATTAGTCTGAAAATCTTCTGAACCGATGTTCAAAAAAGGATAATTTGTCAGTTCATACTGATCACGTGCAGCAGACAAATTCTCGCTTTTCATATAATAGTTCTCAAAACCAGCCATTACCGTGATGTCATGCTTTCCAAAAGTACGCATATAGTTGGCCAGCAACTGGCTTGTGACATGCCAATTGTCGTTACGTCCTTCAGTAAGTTTGTTGGTGGCATAAAGAGAACCTGCATCCAAATAGCCTCCGATGACATCAGGGTCGTCAGGCAATGTGTACCAACAAGCCAACTTAAACTGCTTACTCTTTTGATAATTGATGAAAGGAGAAATTATAGCCGAAAGACTCAGACCTGTCAATGGTTTATAGGTCAAAGAACCTTTACCAGACAACTGTGTACTATGAGATACCGTACTACCACCATTCTTCAACAGTCCATAGGGATTGGAACCACTTTTTCCAGAGGCGATACGACCATCACTCCACATTGCTGGATAAATAGCTGGCATCAGACGCATTGTGCTGAATGGATCATAAATCTGATTACGGCTCTTGGCATGACGAATGCTCACATCCAAGGATGCACTCAATTTCTTATTGATATTAAAGTCGTTGTTAGCACGGAACATATAACGTTGGAAACCACGACCATCGTAAAGACCTTCCACCTCGTCGTAAGTCAAAGTTGCAACAGATTTCACCGCCTTGTTTCCACCAGACACTGTCAAAGAGTGAGTCATACGAGGTGCACTACTGTTCAATATCAAACCTTGCCAATCGGTTATAGGATAATTATTGGGATCCGTCTGATTGTATTTCACCCAATTCTTGGTCTGGTCTGCAGTATATACTTGGAAGAATCCACCTGAAGGATTGTCGTTATACTGTAACTCGTTGTTCATTTCCAAATAACGGGTCACACCAACCATGCTGGGCTGCCTGGTACGGATTTCCCATCCAAACTCAGCATTATACTTCAAGTCTATCTTACCCGTATCATTGCCACGCTTTGTAGTCACAAGAATAACTCCTGCGGCGGCCTTTGATCCATAGATACTTGCTGCGGCGGCATCCTTCAACACAGAAATGCTCTCCACATCATTGGCATTCACATAGTCCAATGTGCTTTCTACGCCATCCACAATAACCAAAGGGCTTGATTCACCAATGGTTGTGATACCACGCACACGGATGCTGCTCGCACCAGAACCTGGCGCAGATGAATTACGAGATACAGTCACACCAGAAAGAGAGCCTTGCAATGCGTTTGAGAGCATTGTCGTACGCTTGTTGACCAATTCGTCACCCTTGACAGCAGCAACAGCACCTGTCAGATCCTTCTTCTTCACTGTACCATAGCCAATCACCACAAGCTCGTCCAAGCTGTTGGTATTCTCCTGCAACTCGACATCGTACTTACTCTTAGAGCCACTAATCTTGACCGTTTGGTCATTAAAGCCAATATAGCTCACCACCAATTCTGCCCCAGAAGGAACTTCCAACTCGAAATTACCATCTATATCGGTGACAGTGACGATATTGGTACCTTTCACTTTCACAGTGGCACCTATCAATGGTTCATTGTTGCCATCGCCAACCACACCCATAATTTTTCTGCCTGCAGTTCTCTTACTTTCTCTCTGGAACGTTTGTTTGTTAACTTTCTCGCCTAAGGAGATGGTAACTTGGCGGTCATTGATGTGATACTTAAGTCCTGTCTGCGAACAAACAGCAGCCAAGATGTCTTCTACAGATTTGCCTTTTGTTGCAACATCGACTTTCTTTGTCAATAAGTTCTTTACATGCTGGTCATACACAAATACATACTTGCTATGGCGCTCAATGTAATCAAAGACCTGCTTCACCGTAGAATCGTCTGCCTTTAAAAGCATCGTTTCCCCCAATTCGGTTAACGAAATGTTTGAAGCTTGTAACGAAACAACTGGGAATGACAGTAACCCTGCCAAACATAGCATTCTCATGCCAGTGCCCGTTTTTCCAACAATAGTAGTTAGGTTCATAAGCTTATTTTTTTTAGTTATTATGATGATTAATTAATTTTTATTGTTCCTAATCTGAGCCATCCATTCCTTTGGCAGTTCTGGTCGACCGCCATGATTATTCCAGGCTCATTCCGTTGAGTAGTATCTACCAATGCAACTTGCCAGGTATAGGTTCCCTTAGGAATACCCTGTAAACTGATTGATGTCACATACACACCATCCTTTCCCTTTATCCACTGCGAGAGGTCAGAGTCTGTCACCACAAAATTCTTCACCCTGTTTCCTGCCTGATCACTCAAGGAGAAGCAAACTTTATACTTTTGGTTCCATTGTGGTATATTGGTAGGACAATATCCCCAACCCATATTTCTCCACTGATGCTGTATGCGAATCATTCCATTCTTATCAGCCTTATCTGGAAGGACTATTTTCACAGGATAAAGACGATATCCACCTTCTTGTGTGAATCTTTTTATCAGGTCAAAACATTTGCCAAACCAGGAACGGGTCTCATCATTGATACGCAAATCCATCATGTTGACATGTGTCTCCTCGCCAATTTCATACTCCCCCTTTCGTACGTCCTCAGAATGTCCTTCTCGATACTTGCCACATGGGTCTATCCAATAGCGATGATGAGCCTTGGTAATCCATCCTCCCTCAAAGATGATGGGACGCCGGAAGAACCATTCCTTCGCAAATTCCTTTTCCCAATCTTTATAATACCCTGTCATTCCAAATGCATCATGGCGGAGGCTATATCCTTTGGCTATCGCCTCCTCCAACATTTGCTTGCTATGAAGATTTGGAGCAGCCCAACTCAGCGTATCACCTACAAGTCGATGATAGTTAATCAAAATTGGGACTTTCTTAAAAGTACGACTATACAAGTCGGTTATCCAGTTGAAAACTTGTTGTTTATTATTATAATCTTGATACCTTACCGCATGCGACTCTCCCCATTTTCCCAATCCATAGGCATCTATAAAATCTACCATACTTGGATTATCGAAATAGTTGGCAAAAGCCTGAATAAACTTTCCATATTTTTCCTGAAATACAGGATCGTCTGGATATGGAGACCAGATCTTCGGATTATTGGGGTCTTGGAATCCTTTTGCTCCTGCATCTTTTACATAGACAGGAGTATTCTGACCTTGATCCCTGCTGTCCACTACAATGCGAAAAGCCAAACGAAGATTTCTTTTTCTTACACTTTGCAGAAGTCTGCTGATACGAGAGTTTTTGTCCAACCACTGATATTTTCCTTCTTCTGGTTCTAAAGAACTCCAACTCGTACGTAGGTAGCATGTGTTCACATAATCGGACACCTTAACAGTTTTTCCGTTTCCCACAGGTATTGCATCATACCCTTCTTTTGTCCAGAAATCCTCATCCCAGGTTCTTCCTAAATACATAACCCATCCTGTAAGGGGATTTTTTAATACGTGCATAGTATCAGGTTCAAAACTATACACTCTTACTTTTGCCGCCATGGGATTACTTCCCAAAAGCATAGCAAGAAGTAATAGAATTTGTGAAATATACTTAATTTTCATACGTTATTAAGTTTTTTGTGATACAAAGTCCCCTTACCCATGAAAGGGATGCTTATTTCTAAAAAAATATTAAAGTCTTATTAATTGTTTACAATATAGATTTCTCCATTTTGCTTGATGGTTTTTATGTTAACCATTCCCTTGATAGTTTTCAAGACATCCATAACCGAGTCCTGCAACACAAGTTTGCCATACAATGGTGTATTATTGACATGATTACAAACTATCTTAACGCCATAATACTGACTAAGCTTCTCTGCTATATCACTCAAATTTTCTCCTTGCAACGTCAACACGCCATTCATCCAAGAAGTATAATCAAGTACATCTACCTGCGTTTTTTTCACAAAAGAACCATTCTCGACAACAACCTTCTCTGATGGTTTCATGCGTACCTGATCTTTACAGTCGGTAGTAATCTCTACAGAGCCTTGTTCCAGCACCACACTGGCTCTACTATCATCGTAATTGGATATATAAAAACGAGTACCCAACACCTTAACTTTAAATTTTCCACTATTCACTACGAAAGGATGGTTAGCATCGTGAGCCACTTCCAAATAGGCTTCTCCCTTTATCGAAACCTCTCGCTGTTCTGCACCTAAGAATGTTTTAGGATAACTTAGTTTTGTACGAGAGTTAGCTACCAGTTTGGTTCCATCAGACAGCATGATAGTCATTTTCTCTCCCACAGGCACAACAATATGTTGTATCTCCAGTGCTTTTTGTGTATAAGCAGTCAGAGCCTTTGCATGGTAAGTATCAAGAACTTTCCAAGCACCTATGCAAATGAACGCCACAAAAGTACAAGCAGCAGCAGACAAATAAGCCCACCGGCGACGACGCAAGCGGCGCTGTTCATCATGAATTTTCATGAATGTCTTTTGCTTAATCGAGTTTGTATCCATTTTTTGGGGAATAGCTTGCTCTACAAAAGCCTTCAACTTGAGGTCTTCCACAGAGTCGTCATATTTATAATTGTTAATATTATCTTCCATTTTCCATTGCTCTTTTATAAGAAGACGCTTTCCTTATTTACATCTATAGGTGCATCTCTCATTATTTTTCCTACTTTTAGCATAAATCAGCCATGTTTCAACTTCTTTTTCAATGTGGTCATTGCAAAACCAATATGATAATTGACCGTTGCAAGAGAAATATCCAACATTTCTGCTATTTGCTGATAGGGTACTCTCTCTATCTTTGCCAAGAAGAAAACGTGTTTACATTTCGGCGGCAATGCCTCTATGGCCAACTGAAGAGACCTCATCTCTTCGACCGAAATCATATGATCAGCAGGAGTTTCTGTCACAGGAAAACAAAACTGGGTCATTTCGTCCATAGAGACGTTTAAGTGTCTCTTCTTTTCTTTCCTAAGATAAGAAATAGATTTCCGATAAATAAGGGTGTTGAGCCATGCCTTCATGTTCTCAACTTCCATGATTTTTTTTCTGTTCTTCCAAACCTCAAAAAAAACATCACTGACTATTTCCTCTGCCATCTCTTTATTATATAGGATTCCGTATGAATGATAATAAAGCCCATCCATATATCTGTTCATAAAACTGTTAAAGGCAAGCTCATTACCTTGAGCAATCAGTAACATTTCTCGTTCCAGATCTTCCATTCTTCAGTTATTTAGGTCATAAAAGGATTCGTTCAATCATTTAGATGTCCTTTTACAAATAGAGACGCAAAGGTATCAAAAATATATAAGTTAAAAACAAAGAAAAATCCATCTTTTAATCTTTTTAACATTATTCTTCAAGTTGTATTTACTTATCGAACAACAGCAGTTGGATAGTTGCACATCAGTAGTAAGAAAGCTGCACATCAGCTGTTAGACAAGCGCACAACAGCTGATGTGCGATTTTAGAAGTTATTATATAAGAATACCTATTTTATTATATCAATCAACTGAAGCCATATTACGCATTGGGACTATAGAAAATCAAACATTGACAAATTTCTTTGCTTCTGTGCCTACATCCATATCACAGACAAAACTTTTTGCCGTTGTATAAACAAATACCCTTATGTTGCTTGCTTACACTTACGCCTAATACATTATAGAATAAAGGTCTTTTTGCAGCATCTATCTGCAACCTTTCTACCGTATGGATTCCTGTACTTATCGCCACATAAGCTCCAGGAAAACTATTATCCTGACGAGAGTTACCTAATTGATCTATAGAAACATCTGCAGCATCAAATCCCCATTCATTTACAGTATTATTAAGGACACTTATTTGCGCTCCTGCCCTGACTGTTTCCAAAGGTTTCAGTACACCATTATTAAGCATCGCATCACCGAAAACCGTAACATAGTCATCAAGTAGATTTCCATCACCTTCACTTGTCACAAGATTGTCTCCACAAATAATAGAGTTGATGAATTTCAAGTTTTTCTCTCCTGCAAGTTGCAGCTGTCCATCACCTTCATTGCCTGCAAGTGTACTACTAATAATAAGCAACTCATTCTTGTAGTCATTATTCTTTCCGTTGGCAAAGACAGCTCCACCAGATGTTGCAGTATTACCATAGATAGTAGAATTAACGATTGCTGTACGCTGAGCATGTTGCACACAAACGGCACTTCCTGTACCTTCTTTCACTTTGTTTCTGGCTATTAGACAACGCTCGAAAGTACTATATCCCTTTGTTCGGTTGTTGGACGACAATCGGATGGCTCCTCCACGACTTCCAGCCTCATTGTCTGTGAATTCACAATCAAGCAAATGGGATGTGCTATATTCTGCACGAAACGCTATACCACCATAACCAAGAGATCTGTTTTGATAGAAACGACAATTCTTTACGACAGCATTTCCACAATCTTTGAGATACAATGCACCGAGCTGTGCATTACTGGCCGTGTTGGAACAATAAGCTCCAGTGAACTCGATGCCCTGAATACACAACTCTTTCTCCTTTTCCAGAGAGCCCGTAAAATCAACCGAGATTATTTGACTCAAATCGCCTGCGTCAAAGGTATTCGAATGATTGGAATCACCTGAGAATACTGTGTGATGAAGAGAAGGATAAACCATATTCGGAATGTTTACACCCGTCAAATTGGGATCACACCCTCCTATAAGTTTACAAGGCTCCGTGATTGTAATTGTAGTCTGAGGATAGTAGGTACCTCCTGCAAAATAATAAGTGTCACCAGGATTACCATTGGATATATGGTTCATAAAACCGCTCAAAGAAAAAGCTTTGTCCCATGATGAGCCATCTCCATCATCTATTAATCTGAAATCATTGTCTGGTCGCACAAAATAAACCTTGGCACCTATCGTGTTCTGGATATAGCTCAAGTCTGTTACGGCATCAGGCGTCTTGCAAGCTTCATGGGCTGCTGTCTGAGCTGCAATTTTAAGACTTTCACTCATATTAGGAGCCACAAAAGAACATCCTATAGGGTTGACGCCCAATACAGCCTCCAGCCAAGTGCAGGCAGCAGTATACCTACCATAATAAACATTCAGATGCTGTCCATCACGATTCATCCTGTCACCGATAAATGTGGTACGGGCATTCTGAACAGCCGTTCCCACCGGTACAAGAATATCGAAACCATTATGAGTAACACACTTTCGTGCTGCATCTACAATGGCATGATACATGGTTAGCTGGTCTTTGTTGTAATTAGCAAAACCAGAATGAGTGCAGTTGGCTGCATAAGCCCATGTCTGATGCCATACCAACTTCACATTTTCAGGAGCCAAATTTCTGATATAGCTGATAAGGTAACTAAGATATGGAGTATAGGTTTCATACTGACCTGACAACGGACTGCCTTGCTGTAAACTGACATAATCCCACTTTTCATCTTTCAATGCAGCCTCCAAGGTAACACTTTCCTTAGAAACCTTCTTTCCGTCGACTCCAATCTTACGGTAAGAATAAGCGGCTGTATTATTTTGGACATTATTGTAATGACGTTCCAAGGTACAACCACCAATAAACATATTGGCTATAATTGTCTGCTTCCCGGAGGCTTCTGCCAGTTGGTGTAGATAATTCTCTATGGCATCTTGCGAGAAACTATTTCCTATTGCAAGTATACGAATAATGCCATCATCGCTTGCATAGGCATGAATATTGATTACTAATAATAAAAGTAATGTCAGAAAATATTTCATCGTTCTCATAACTATGTTATTGTTTTGGTTAGAATAAATATTACTTTCAAGTTTCACCTATAGGACGTTATAGGCACTGCAAATAGCAGTGTTTGCACAAAAAGTCAGACAGAAGCAATAATAGCCTGTCGTAGTCATCAGTCAAAGGTTTACGATAATAGAATATCGGATGATGCCTTCCCTCGAAAAGGTGAAACTCACATTCGTTCCCTTTTCGACGCACTTCATCAACATATTGTTCTGCTACCTCCTTCTTCGTAAATTCATCTTTCGTCCCCATGCAAAGAAGCATCGGAGGCATACCATCGCGCACCGACTTCATCGGCAAAGCCAAAGTTGGATATTCCAGCAACAGCAAATCAGGAACAGAAAGGCTGTCTGCCCCCATGCGGTCTATGCCACCCAAAAGGGCAGACATACATCCTCCCGCAGAAGCTCCACCCACAGCCACACGATGGGGGTCGATATCTAATGTTCGAGCATTTTCCCTCATCCATTTTACAGCATCCTTGGCATCTTCCAAAGCATCTTGCCATGAAGAACCATATAGATAAGATATACGATAATCAAAAGATACCGCCAGCACGCCCTTACTTGCCAGATAAGCAGACTCTTTGTAGAACTGTAAAGGAGAGCCATACTTCCAACCACCCGCAAAGAACCAAGCCACGGCCGAATGTTGCAGTTTCCCTTGCGGACGAAAGACATGGGCATACAGACTTTCGCCCGAAGGCAGCAACTTGTAAGCTACTCGATCCACCCGATAAGCATGAGGTGGCTGGCACAAAAGTCTTCTCAAGGTAGCAAACCACACATTCGCCATCTGTTCACGCCCCAAGCGGTTAGGATGCACTTTGTCCTGAATGGTCATTGTCACCCAATGGAATCCCTTGCTTTGGTCCACCAATACGACATGATCATTATGCAAAGCCTTCACCATCTTGGCTATCTCCTTATTCAACTTGGGAATATAAGAGTACTTGGGTAGCTTACCACTCTCCACCACTTGTGCCATCAAGATAGTCGCATTCGGATTAATGAGCAAAATGGAAGAAATAATCTTACGATAGGCAGCAATCATTCCCTTGACGGGGTTCTCCTCTGAAAAGTGGTTGTGCCCAGCATGAAGCAACACAAAATCAGCAGGATACTTGCTGTAGATACTGTCTATTCTGGCAGCAAGAAACTCTACGTTTTTACCACTGAAGCCACAATGATTCAACTTGCCGATACGACACTCGCTTTGACGCGGCCCGATGAAGTCAAAGTCATAACCTGCCGAGTACAGTTGCTCCCATAGAGGATAGAGATAAGAAGAAAAATTACTTCCCCCTTCCGTAATAGAATCACCCAAACCCATGACAGTAAAGCGTTTCTGCTGCCCCAGTACTAAAGCAGTCGTACCCCAAAGGAGCACAACTGCCATAAACATTCGCTTTTTTATCCAATACATTCTAACTAAATCAAGTTTAACAAGTGAGGGAATTGACTGAAGTTAAAGAAGTTATCAATCCCTACGGTCGTTCGGGAAGTTAAGAGACATCACTAAAAACTTATTTTACAACAAACTTCTTACCATTCACAATGCAAATACCTTTCAGCAATCCCTTCTGCTGCATACCTTGCAGATTATATATCTTGCCAGCCATCTTGCCTACCTCTGTCACTTCTTTGATACCAGTATCCACACCACCCAGAGCAAAGCCCTTGGCAGCACTTGCTTCTCCTGCTACTGCAAGATAAGCCTTGTTGGCACTATTGGTGAAAGCCGTACCATTAACAGCACCCCAATAGAAACCTATGCCTTTGTCTTTATCATTGGCAAGCTTATAAAACTTGGCACCAGCCTCATCCGAAGTTGTCAGTGACTCATCACTTGTACCCTTCAGCAGATTGACATCCTCGGAAGTTTCCTCTAATTTCAATGCCACCTCATAGTCATTCTTTGCACCATTTAGCAAGAGAGCCGACTTAGCAGGCACGACACTACCCGAGCCATACTTGTAATCAACGACCAAAGTTCCTTCTACCTTCGCATCGGTCACTACGCCACCCTTAACCCCTTCAGGCATCATATAACCGAAATCATGATAATATGTAGCATATTGAGCATCCGTAATTCCAAAACTACCCTTCAAAGGCTCTGCCACCTTAGCTCCTGGAACAGCGATAGCACCACGAGAAACACCATTGATATCCTGTTTCAAGTCTTGACCAAGGCTCCAACCTTTCGCTATTGCCTCCATCTGCACTTGGGTTGCACCATAAGGTGCTGCCACAGGACCTGCCGTAACTGCATTGCTACCAAAGATGCTATTCAAGGTGTTGTCGTCACTTACAAAATCAGAAGTTTTCCATGCAGAGGTGGAAGCAGTACCAATACTATACTTACCTATTATATTATAGCCATTAGAAACAAACGACTTTGGCTTATCTTGAAGGAGTATAGCAGGAGCTGTACCATCACCGACTATGATAGAGTTAGCAAGACGAATAACTGCATCTTTTCTGCCCAACACTTGCGCACCACCCATATTCCCGGCTACAGTAGAATTGATAAGTGTAATCTGGCGTGCATAATTGCTATCGGCACCTATAGAGAAGATGGCACCAACCTCACCCTCTGTACCAGAAACATTTTCTGTTATAACAGAATTGATAATATTCAACTCTTGACCATGATTAAAAAAGATGGCACTACCAAGAGTTTTTGCCTTATTGCCAGAAACAAGACAACGATTCAAAGTTGTATATCCCTTCGTTGGAGCAGAAGTCAGTTTAATAGCACCGCCACGACCAACAGACTCATTATTTATAAACTTGCAATCTGTAAAGTTTACTGTACTACGCTCCAATAAACATGCGGGGCCACCATGATCATTATCCTTGGAATAAACTGAAATATTCTTATCAAAGATACAATTCTGCACATCAACCCAACCACTGTTATCCACACGTAACGCCGATGTTCTTGTCTGATTCACATAGGCTCCAGTAAAAGTGATATTTTGTAAGATGAAATGCTTAGAAGTATTACCATTTATTGTAGCCAATTGTATGAAAAGTAGAGATGGAGCATCACCTTCATTAGCAACACCATCACCATTTACATCTCCAGAGAAAATTGTAGGTGTCCCAGTAGTAGCTCCAATAAAAGAATACCCATTAGAAATAGCAGACACTTTAGCTGGAACATAATACGTTCCTCCTTGAAAATAAAAAACATCTCCATTCTGATACTTAGTGTTGATATTACTATACATCTCGGTAAAGGCAATGGCATTTTCCCAAGAAGAGCCATTTTTTTCACCAGAACCATCAACGCTGACATAATAATCAGTTGCAAAACTTGCAGATGCACAAAGCACACCTGCCAACATAAAAGTAAATCTTTTCATATTCATCCAATTTAGGTTGTTAGTAAAAAACTTTAGTTATTTACCTTATATGTCGCAAAGAAAAGAAAAAGATATAGGTAAAATATATAAAAAATATCTCTATATATTCCTATCAACGATTCTATAAGCTATTTGACATGCTAATAAGGAAAGGGATTTATCAGCAGCAAGAACTGAGAAGACAAGACTAAAACTTGTTGAAAAGATCCAACCTATAAGATAATGGGGTAAGTCTTAGAATCACCTATTCTAAAAAGGCATGATTTCGGAAATTTAAGTATAAGCGGCTCTGCGATTATACCCTATATATTCAAAAAAAGCAGTAACAGCATCATTTTGTTGCTATTACTGCTTTTCCGTATGGTCAGAAAGAAAGTTTCTGTGTTTTAATGGTTTATCAGACAGCCATACTGCCGTTCTATCGCTTAAATAAGTCGTTCAACGCCCCTATTCTATAATAGCTGTCCAACCACCACCTGGTGCAAGATGTATCTGAATCTTTTCACTTGAAGTTATTTGTCGGTAAGTATGTTTATAATCTGTAGCCTCGCGATCTGCATTGATACCATCGGCAAAGATGTTAGCTTTTCCCTTAAAACCTGGTGTTTTATTTAAATTATTCTTAATCAGCCCCAAATCAATGATAACATCTCTTGCTTGCCAATTATTCATAGCAGCAATATACCATTTATTTCCTTTCCTCTTGGCAACTACCACGTATTCACCGAGTTTTCCATCCAAAGGAACCACCTGATCATAAACTGTAGGTATCTGCGAGATAAAGTCGGTACACTCCTGATTCTGCATATACTTGGTAGGACTATCGGCCAGCATCTGCAGCGGAGCATCAAAGATGGTGTACATCGCCATCTGATGTACCCTCGTACCCTGACTCATCGGATGGTCGTTGTTGCCGAAGAACTGCGAGCGGACGGCATTCACCATAGCTCCAGGAGTATAGTCGAAGGCACCAGGAAGGGCACGGAGGAAAGGAATCGTCACATCATATCTTGGCTGATCATGCAGTGGACCATCCCCTGTACGAGGTTCCCACTTGGAATTCTCCAAGCCTTTCACTCCTTCGAAATTCACGATGTTAGGATAAGAGAACTGAACGCCAAACGGACGCATGCCGTGCAGGTCGAGCAGAAGATGATGCTTTGCCGCACATGCAGCGATTTCATAAACAGAATTGATGGCCTTCTGGTCGTCTCGGTCAAAGAAGTCTACCTTGAATCCCTTCACACCCATATCGCTGTAATGCTTCATGATTTCCTCCATCTTAGCATGACCACGCTGTACCAAATTACGCCACGAAGACCATAGGATAACTCCTATTCCATTTTTATTAGCATAATTGATAATACCAGCCATATCCATCTTGTCAGAGAAAATCAGCAAATCTTCTGGATCACTCCATCCTTCATCAATGATAATATATTCCAGATGGTTGTTTCTGGCAAAATCCACAAAGTACTTATAAGTTTCTGTATTGATACCCGCACGGAAGTCAACACCCGTAATATTCGTATTATTCCACCAGTCCCATGCCACCTTACCAGGCTTTATCCACGAGGTGTCCTGGATACGGCATTTCGGACCGAGCACTTTGGCTATATCATTACCCACCAGCTGTTTGTCCTCATCCGTAACAAGGACTATACGCCAAGGCAGTTTGTTCACTTTTTCGGCGATATAGTTAGCTCGCTCTGTAGGCACTAAGTTCAAACGAGCATATCCACCTATCTCTTCTTTTAATGGATAAGGAGGAAAGGCTGCATGCAACGAATTATTAGAAGAAACACCTGAAGTTGAAGTAACAGAGGTTGCAGAAGAAGTGCCTTTCAAGAGATACATACCAGGATAGTTTTCTACATCTGCTTCCATCACCACTGCCTTCTTTCCGTCAGGTAAGCAAACGGCAAGTGGAGTAATGGCAAGCGAATCCTTATACATCTTAGAAAGTGGAGCTTCGTCATAATAAGACTCGAAGGAATAACACCAACGTTCCCCTCCCCGATTATCATTCACATAGGGAACAAATGCCTGATAATCGCCAGCGAAGCGATATTCAGAAGTTTCATTAACAACCTTATTGATTGTCTTTTTAGGGATGATGCGATAAGCTGCCGCATTCATAAAAACTCGGAATTCTATATCATATCCATTGCAAGAAAGAAGCAATTGCTGATAACCACCCTGATCATCATTTTTCCAGTTAGTGACAGATACTTTACGCACTTTAGGATTCACACCAAAAGTCTGCTTATCAGTCTGCAAAGAGATAACAGAAGGTTTTAACACTTGAATCTTGCCCTTGGTAATATCCCAAGCTATCGACTTATCTACATGGACGTTAACAACTAAATCCCCCAATAAGGATTGAATCGTATAGACTTTAGCCGTTATAGACAAGCTGCATGCAAGAGCCATGATAAATGAAGTAATAAATTTAGTACGCGTCATATAAAAATGTTTTGGTTATGCTAAAAGAGCTACTTGGTACGATGGAGTTAGAAATACATCATATCAAGATCATACACATTGATTTTTTCATCATCACTTTATGGTCTATCTGGATTGATTATTATCATTCAATAGAAGACCATGCAAAAATACGATAATAAAATGAAACGACAAACAAAAGACATAAAAAAGAAACAAATAACAATGTTTCTGAGATGCGATAATACAAGACCTCAAGCCATCAAATAGAAAAAACGGATTTCAACTCTGATGAGTCAAAACCCGTTTTCTTTTTATAATCTCTCTAAATAAATTGTTCTTACAAAGAAAGTGGAGTGCTTAGTTGAGCTTATCCTCCACATTTACAGCCTGGGCAATCATTACTGCCACTACGGCAAAAGTCATCAAGAATACCATAATCTTTTTACCTTTTAAAACAGAATTAATACTTATTGAATTAACTAACTTAATGTTTATTTCTCTATAGCCTTACACTTATCTAATAGCTTGTGCTTAGCTTATTGTCCTTTTGACGATGCAAAGGTACGGCTTTTTCTTTGGCAACCAAAGTTTTCTATCTATAAAGTGTAATTATTACCCTTTTTCTTGACTCAAGTCAAGTGTTCTGCTTCTGATAGCTTCATTGCACCCGTTTTATGCAGATTACACAATACTCTCATGCAAGTCTCGCTATCCTTATAATACAAGAAAAAACATACGATATAAAGGTGGTTCTGTATTACTCCATAAAAAAGAGGTTCAAAATAACTACATTGACAATGTCAATCGTTTATTTATGCTAAAAAAATCCGAGATAGTATACTTTTGCAGATAAAATGATTACCTTTGCAATTGTTATGAACATAAAAAAGATAGCAAACAATACATGGAAGGTGGCATTCTCGCTCATCCTGGGTGGTGCCATACTTTACTGGATGTATCGTGGGTTCGATTTCAAACAGGTGGAGCACGTACTGCTACACAAGATGAATTGGACCTGGATGCTATTGTCGTTCCCCTTTGGAATCCTTGCCCAGCTCTTTCGTGGTTGGCGATGGAAGCAGACTCTCGAACCTGTAGACGAACACCCTCGTACCAATGTGTGTGTTAATTCCATTTTTCTCTCTTATGCCTTGAGTCTTGTCATTCCACGCGTAGGAGAATTTGCACGTTGCGGAGTCCTCAAGCGATGGGACAACGTGTCATTCCCGAAGTCATTAGGCACCGTGGTAACCGAGCGTGCCATCGACTCGCTGTTGGTATTGCTCATCGCTGCATTGGTGTTCTTGATGCAAATACCTGTCTTCCTCAACTTTTTCAATACGACAGGTACAAGTCTCGACAGCATATTCTCTCAGTTTAGCTCTACAGGCTATCTTGTATGCGCCATCTGCGGGGTTGCCGTGCTCACTCTGCTACACTTCCTTCTAAAGAAGCTCTCCATATATAATAAGGTAAAAGCAACACTGGGCGGTCTATGGCAAGGCATCATCTCACTCAAGGGTGTGAGCAATGTACCCCTGTTTACCCTTTTCACCTTAGGTATATGGCTCAGCTATTTCCTACACTATTTCCTCACTTTTCAGTGCTTCGAGTCTACTTCACATCTTGGCGTGACGTGCGGATTGGTCACTTTCATTGTAGGAAGTATAGCGGTCATCGTCCCGACTCCCAATGGCGCAGGCCCTTGGCACTTTGCTGTAAAAACAATGCTCATCCTCTACGGCATCCAGTCAAACGATGCACTCTTCTTTGTGCTCATCGTCCATTCCATACAGACCCTCTTGGTCGTACTCTTAGGTATCTATGCCTGGATGGTATTGGCTTTCACAAAGAAGCGGGGAAATTAAAAATGGCAATAAACGATCATACTTATGATTCGATTATAAATACTAAACATTTTAAAAAATAAATATTATGGCTGACATTAAGAATCTTAAGCCAGTAGAAATCTGGCGCAACTTCGATGCACTTACACAAGTGCCACGTCCATCAGGACATCTTGAAAAAGTACAGGCATTCCTGCTCGACTTTGCTAAGAAAGTAGGCGTAGAAGCATTCCAAGACCCTGCAGGCAACATCGTTATGCGTAAGCCTGCCACACCTGGCTTCGAGAACAGAAAGGGTGTCATCCTACAAGCTCACATGGACATGGTGCCACAGAAGGCTAAAGACAGCACACATAACTTTGAAACCGACCCTATCGAGACTATCATTGATGGCGACTGGGTACGTGCAAACCGCACCACTTTGGGCAGCGACGATGGTTTGGGCGTCGCCACCATCATGGCTGTCATGGAAGCTAAAGATTTGCAGCATGGCCCCGTAGAAGGTCTTATCACCCGCGACGAAGAGACAGGCATGTATGGTGCCAACGAACTTCCTGAAGGCGAGCTCAACGGCGATATTCTGCTCAACCTCGACACCGAGTGCTGGGGCGAGTTTGTTATTGGTAGCGCTGGCGGTATCGACATCACCGCAACCCTTGATTATAAAGAGGTGGAAACCGACAAAAACGATGCTGCAGTAAAGGTAACACTGAAAGGATTGAAGGGCGGCCACTCTGGCATCGAGATCAACGAGGGACGCGCTAATGCCAACAAGTGCATGGTTCGCTTCGTACGCGAAGCTATTGCCGAACTCGACGCACGTCTGGCTACATGGCATGGCGGCAATATGCGCAATGCTATCCCCTTTGAGGCAGAGGTAGTTCTCACCTTACCCCAGGAGAATATCGAGGCTCTTAACGACCTGATTGCCGACTGGAAAGAAGAATTGCAAGAGGAGTTTAAGGGTATTGAGGACGTAGAAAAGATAGAGTTCTTTGCAGAAAACGTAGAGACTCCTAAGATGCAGGTTCCACAAGAGATACAAGACAACCTGGTAGACGCTATCTACGCTTGTCACGATGGTGTGTTGCGCATGGCTCCATCTATGCCCGACATCGTAGAGACTTCTTCTAACTTGGCTATTGTAACTATCAGCGAGGGTAAGGCAGCCATAAAGATTTTGGCTCGCTCTTCTCACGATGGCTACAAGGACTATATCGCCACCATGATAGAGAGCTGCTTCTCTATGGCTGGCATGAAAGTTGAACTGAGCGGTAGCTATGGAGGCTGGAACCCTAATCCAGAGAGCGACATCCTGGAGCACGTACTCAAGGTTTACAAGGAGCAAAATGGTGTTGACGGAAAGGTTCAGGCTGTACATGCTGGTCTGGAGTGCTCTATCATCTTGGGCAAATACCCTCACCTCGACGTGGTTTCATTCGGTCCTACCCTGCTCAGCCCTCACACCCAGAACGAGCGTTGCCAGATTAGCTGCGTAGCTCCTTTCTGGAACCTCATGAAGCAGTTGCTCACAGAGATTCCTGTTAAGTAAAGATGAAATGGATTCCTTTTGCAACTTATTTTGCGCGTAAGGAACACACCATTTCTAAGCATAGCAAACATTACATTTCGAATAAAAAAGATAGCCGAGGAAGAAATTTCTCGGCTATTTTGTTTACACTTTCAATTATTTTCGTTAACTTTGCATGCGAATTTGACGAAGGAATGTCTTCCTTTCGTCACAAGTCAAATCAAAACAAACACAATATGGACGATTATCACGCGGAGAATAACTCATTTTAGGCGTGGAGATTCTATGGGAAAGCCTGATACCATTCCCACCTGCCAATCTCCATACCTCAGCGTTTATTTTTTTGGAGATTAGCACAATGAAAACATTCTGGAACATCGAAAAGAACCTCACTGCCATCAATGAGTGGCAGCCCAACTGCTGGATACAAGTAACATGTCCTACCGACGAGGACCAAAGACTCTTGGAAGAGAAATTCAATATCCCCGACTACTTTCTCTCTGACATCAGCGATACCGACGAGCGTGCCCGCTATGAGTACGACGACGGATGGATGCTTATTATCTTGCGTATCCCATACGTCAAGGAGATAAGAAGCCGTACGCCCTATACCACCGTACCCTTAGGTATCATCCATAAGCGCGATGTTACCATCACCGTGTGTTATTACGAAACCAATATGATGATTGATTTCGTAAGCTATCAGCAGAAACGTGGTGAGGGATTTACCGACTATGTCGACATGATTTTCCGTCTGTTCCTTTCATCTGCTGTATGGTATCTGAAACGACTCAAGCAAATCAATTCACTCATAGAAAAGGCTAAGCGCAACCTCGACCACGGTGTCAATAACGAGAGCCTAATAGGACTGAGTCGTCTGCAAGACTCGCTCACCTACTTTATCACCTCTATACGTGGCAACGAGAACTTGCTGTCTAAACTGAAATTCAAGCTGCAGGTAGACGAACTGGACGCCGACCTCATCGAAGATGTCAACATCGAGATGACACAGGCACGCGAAACCACCAATATCTATTCCGACATTTTGGAATCAACGATGGATACCTACTCCAGTATTATCAACAACAACATGAACACCACCATGCGTACCTTGACATCTATCAGTATCGTGATGATGTTGCCTACGCTGATATCTTCTTTGTTCGGTATGAACCTCATCAACGGCATGGAGGACAGCCCATACGGATTTATGTTCGCACTGGTCATCTCGTTCATTGTTTCAGGACTCACATGGGGTTTCCTGCGCTACAAACGACTACTCTAAAACACAAAATATATTAAAAATATACTATTTTATTAGGAATTGTCGTTTATTTTGACTAAGTTTGCAACTTATAATACAAACATTTTGTGTGGTGGGCTGGCTCATGATAGAGCCTTCCCCCAAGGAACTCGAATCATAAACTAAATCAAGTGAAATGATGGACTCTCAAGAAAATACCCTCAAGCAGGGTACCATTGAAGAACCACAGGTAGAAGCCACAGTGGCAGAGACACCTGCAGTAGAAAATGCTTTAGAAGCCGAGACTAAGACCTACACTACCAAACAGGAAGTACTCGACCGAGTAAAGGAAATAGCCCATAGCGACGAAGCTCCTCAGAAAGAAGAGCTCGACTTGCTGAAAACTACTTTCTACAAAATCCATCTCGCAGAAAGAGATGCTCAGATGAAGGAATATCTTGCCAACGGCGGTGAACCTGAGAAATATGTTCTCATGCCCGACGAGGCTGAGGAGGCTTTCAAAGCAGAGATGCAGATCATCAAAGAGAAGAGGGCAAAGATTTTCCTCGCACAGGAGGAAGAAAAACAGGCCAACCTGCAGAAGAAGCTCGACATCATCGAAAAAATAAAAGCCATGGTAACGTCACCCGACGAAGCCAACCAAGCATATCAAGAATTCAAAGCCTTGCAGCAGGAATGGAAAGAGATAAAAGCCGTTCCTGCCGATAAAGCCAATGAACTTTGGAGAAACTACCAACTCTACGTAGAACAATTCTACGATCTGCTGAAACTCAACAACGAGGCTCGCGAATACGACTTCAAGAAAAACCTTGAGGCTAAGACTAAGCTTTGCGAGGCTGCCGAGAAACTTGACGAGGAGGAAGACGTCATCTCTGCCTTCCACCAGTTGCAAGACCTCCACGCACAGTATCGCGAGATAGGTCCTGTAGCCAAAGAATTGCGTGAGCAGATATGGAGCCGCTTCAAGGCTGCCAGCACTGTCATCAACAAGAAGCACCAGCAGCACTTCGAGCAGTTACGCGCCAAGGAGGAGGAAAATCTCGAAAAGAAGACCGCACTCTGCGAAAAGATAGAAGCCATCAACCAGGAGCAGTATAAGCTCGCTACCGAATGGGAGAAAGTTACCAAAGAAGTCATCGAATTGCAGAGTGAGTGGAAGAAGATTGGTTTCGCTCCTCAGAAGATGAACGTGAAAATCTTTGAGCGCTTCCGTACTGCTAACGATCAGTTCTTTGCTAAGAAAGCCGAATACTTCAAGACTTTGAAGGAAGAGTATGCTGCCAACACGGAGAAGAAGAAGGCGCTCATCGAGAAAGCTAAAGAATTGGCAGGAAGCACCGAATGGCGCAAGACGGGCGACAAACTTGTCAACCTGCAGAAAGAGTGGAAGCAGATTGGTGTCGTACCACGCAAGTTAGGAGACCAACTATGGCAGGAGTTCATAGACGCTTGCAACCAGTTCTTCGAGGCTCGTAACAAGGCCAATGCTGGCACACGCAATGCTGAACACTCCAACTTGGAGAAGAAGAAAGAGGTAGTAGCTAAACTGAATGCGCTTCTCGAGAACGCTGGCGATAACATACAACAACAGGTACAAGCTCTCATCGATGAGTACAAAGCCATTGGCCACGTACCCTTCAAAGAGAAAGATGCTATCTATAAGCAATATCACGATGTGCTCGACAAGATTTACAAGAATCTGCATGTTAGTAACGCAAAACGCCATCTCGACAACTTCAAGAACAACTTAAAGAACGTGGCAGGCAAAGGTTCCGATGCTCTCGACAACGAGCGTGGCCGTCTCTTACGTCGCTACGACCAGTTACGCTCTGAGATAACAACCTATGAGAACAACTTAGGTTTCCTCAATGCTGCCAGTAAGAAGGGCAATAGCCTCGTAGAGGAAATGAATCGTAAGGTACAGAAACTCAAGGACGATCTCGAACTCGTAAAGCAGAAAATCAAGGCAATCGATGCCGAGAATAAATAAAGTAAGAAAGCCGAAGTGCAATCCATGCACTTCGGCTTTTTTTATATGTATAAGAAAGGAAAACACAGGAAAAACACAGAAAGAACTATGTTACTCAAAATTTTAACTATATTTATATCGCTGAATTTAAAACAAATGGTTATCTTTGCACCGCAATATCATGTTTAACAGAAACATGCACGAGAAAAAAATAATTGAAAATCAACTATAACAATCATGCCTTGGTGGCATGAATATTATCAAAAAAATAAATTATTATTAACTAAACTTTACGCTTATAAAATGAAAATTTTACGCTTAAACAGCCTTACCACTCGTCTTGCGATGGTGGTAATGATTCTCATGTCTGTATGTAACCAAGCTTCTGCTCAGGAGTCGTATGCCGTATTCAAGGACGGTACACTGACCTTCAAGCATGACGCAGAAAAGCCTGCAGATGCCTATGCGCTGAACAGCAGTTACACAGAACCACAATGGATTACCAGCCACGTAAACGACATCACAAAAGTAGTTTTCGATGCTTCTTTTGCAGCAGCACGCCCTACATCATGCGCCAAGTGGTTTAACAAGTGCATAAACCTGGAAACAATTACAGGTATTGAGAACTTAAACACAGAAAAGGTGTCTAATATGAACAGCATGTTCACCGATTGTAAAAAACTTAGTGCACTGGATGTGTCCCATTTCAACACAAAACTTGTGAAGGATATGACTGGATTGTTCACACGTTGCCACCTTCTTACAACTCTTGATGTAAGCAAGTTCGACACACAGAACGCCACTAATATGTACAACATGTTTAATGAGTGCAAAAATCTCACCATTCTCGACCTCTCTAACTTTGACACTCATCAGGTAAAAAGCATGAGAAACATGTTTGTTAATTGTTACAAGCTCACTACCATCTATGCTTCAGATAAGTTTGTAACAACCGCATTGGACGCTGGTAAGGATAAAGACATGTTCAAAAGTTGCAACGTTCTTGTTGGTGCTATCAAATACGATGCAAGCAAGATAACCAAGGAGTTCGCTAACTTCGAAGGTTACTTCACACGTAAGGTAGCAGAAGAGTCGTATGCTGTTTTCGCAGATGGCGTTCTGACTTTCAAGCATGATGGTGCAAAGCCTGCTGGCGCCTATGAGATAAAAGGAAAGCCAACCTGGTCTGCTGCTGACATTACAAAGGTTGTATTCGAAGCTTCTTTTGCTGAAGCACGTCCTACAAGTTGTAATAGCTGGTTCAATGGCTGTACTAAACTGGCAACTATTGAAGGTATCGAATACTTGAACACAGAAAAGGTAACAGATATGGCGCAGATGTTCAATGGCTGTGCAATACTCAAATCTCTCGACCTTTCTCATTTCAACACTCAGATTGTAAAGAACATGTATAGCATGCTCAACGGCTGCCAAAAATTGACAACCCTCGACCTCTCTAACTTTGACACTCATCAGGTTACAAGCATGGGTAATATGTTTAAGCTATGCAAGGACCTCAAGACCATCTATGCATCAGACAAGTTTGTAACAACAGGCTTAGCAGAAGGCAAGGGCGAATATATGTTTACAGAGTGCTACTCTCTGAAAGGTGCTATTGCATACGACAAGACCAAGGTAAACAAGGACTACGCTAATTTCGAAGGCTACTTCACTGCTCCTACCCCAACAGGCATCGACCAGATAGTAGCTCCTACCACTTACGAGGCAGAGTATTACGACTTGCAGGGTCGTCGCTTAAGCCAGCCACAAAAGGGCATCAACATCGTAAAGCGTGGCAATAAGACCCAAAAGATATTAGTTAAGTAACATTCAATAAGCAGCTACATTTTTCATATCATGATGTTCTGGCTTCCGTTCTATGTATCGGGAGCCAGACTTTTTTTTTTGCCAATTCATGAAAAACACAAGCAGCATACATCCGCAACTATATAAAGAAATTATAATAATGGGTCTGAGGATAGGTTGTTAAAAACACAACAATATTATTTGATCCCCTATTTGATCCCGTTTTCCATTGACCCGAGGAATAGCCAGGTCATATAAAACAAAAAAGCATCTTCCTTAAAGAAAGATGCTTTTAGTTGGGATACCCGGACTCGAACCAGGAATGACAGGACCAGAATCTGTAGTGTTACCATTACACCATATCCCATTGTTATTTGTAGTTAGCAAATCATTTCTGAATTGCGAGTGCAAAGGTAATGCTTTTTTCTGAACCAACAAAACTTTTCTGCATTTTTTTTTCAAAAATCGTTATTTTTTTCATTTTTATGCCATTTTAGCCCTAAAAAGGCAAGTTTAGAGAGCAACCAACCTTAAAAAAACAGAAAAGTTGGTGGAAAGTACCGCATACTCGTTTTTTTGCACTATCTTTGTAGTCGAATAATACAATGTAACAACTCAATGAATACAGTAAAACAATTAGTAGAAACTATTAAAGAAGGAATACAAGAGAAAAAAGGTAGCAACATCGTCATTGCCGACCTAACCGAAATAGACGGCAGCATAGCCAAGTACTTTATCATCTGCCAAGGCGGTTCCCCCACCCAGGTAGAAGCTATTGCAGAATCAGTAGGCGACTTCTGCCGCAAGAAATTAGGCGAAAAGCCCGTCAACGTAGCAGGCTTAGACAATGATCAGTGGGTAGCCATCGACTTTGTCGACGTACTCGTACATATCTTCCAGCCCGAGGTAAGACAGTTTTACGACCTGGAGCATCTTTGGGAAGACGCCAAACTGACAACGGTGCCCGACATCCAGTAAAGCAACCCCCAACACACCCTATATAATATATAAGAAAAGCTTTATATAATATATATAAGCAAAAACTCTTAAAAAGAAAACAACGATATGGAACAAGGCAACAACCAGAACAACCATGGCCCTCAGCCACCGAAGATGCCTAAGTTCAATATGAACTGGCTTTATATACTGATTCTCGTCGGCTTGATGGTAGCCTATCTGAGTGGAGGCACCAATTCATTAGGAGGCAGTGCCACCCAAGAAGCCACCTACACTCAGTTTAAACAATATGTAGAAAAAGGCTACGTGCTAAGCGTGGTGGCTAATAAGAATGAGAACACCCTCAAACTGTATATCAACCCCAAGTACACCCGCGAGGTATACAAGACCGCAGCCAAGAACTTAGGTTCCAATCCCTATGTAGAGGTGCAGTTTGGCTCCGTCGATGAAGTAGACAGGTTTGCCAACGCGATGGTTCAAGCCAAGAAGATCAACTCATTCAGCTATAAGAACGAGACCTCTGGTGGGTTCCTCAACATTCTGTGGAACATCTTCCCACTATTACTGTTCTTCATCTTCATCTGGTGGATGTCAGGACGCATGGGCGGCATGGGTGGCTCAGGCGGTGGCATCTTCAACGTGGGCAAGAGCAAGGCCCGCATGTATGAGAAGGGCAACGCCATCGGCATCACCTTCAAGGACGTAGCCGGACAGGAAGGTGCCAAACAGGAAGTACAAGAAATCGTAGAGTTCCTCAAGAACCCTATGAAATATACCGACTTGGGAGGTAAAATACCTAAGGGAGCACTCCTTGTGGGTCCTCCAGGAACAGGTAAGACCCTTTTAGCAAAAGCAGTGGCAGGCGAAGCTGGTGTACCCTTCTTCTCTATGAGTGGTTCCGACTTCGTAGAGATGTTTGTCGGAGTAGGAGCATCGCGAGTACGCGACCTCTTCCGCCAAGCCAAAGAGAAAGCCCCTTGCATCATCTTCATCGACGAGATAGATGCCGTAGGACGTGCCCGTAGCAAAAACCCATCCATGAGTGGTAACGATGAGCGCGAGAACACTCTCAATGCCCTGCTCACCGAGATGGATGGTTTCGGCACCAATAGCGGTGTCATCATCTTGGCAGCAACCAACCGTGTAGACATGCTCGATAGCGCCTTGCTACGTGCAGGACGATTCGACCGCGAGATACATGTCGACCTACCCGACTTGAATGAGCGTAAGGCTATCTTCCAGGTACACCTGAAGCCTGTCAAGGTAGACAACACAGTAGACGTCGACCTATTGGCTCGACAGACACCAGGTTTCTCTGGTGCCGACATCGCTAACGTATGCAACGAAGCAGCCCTCATAGCAGCTCGCCACGACAAGAAGAGTGTCAGCAAGCAAGACTTCCTCGACGCCGTAGACCGAATCGTAGGCGGACTGGAGAAGAAGACCAAGGTGATGACAGCCGACGAAAAGCGTAGCATCGCCCTCCACGAAGCAGGTCACGCCACGATATCTTGGTTCTGCCGATACGCCAATCCGCTCATCAAGGTCACCATCGTACCACGCGGACAGGCCCTCGGAGCCGCCTGGTATCTGCCCGAAGAGCGACAGATTACCACCAAGGAGCAGATGCTCGACGAGATGTGCTCACTCATGGGCGGCCGTGCTGCCGAAGAGCTCTTTACAGGACATATCTCATCGGGAGCCATGAACGACCTGGAGCGTGCCACTAAGAGCGCCTACGGCATGATTGCCTATCTCGGTATGGGCGACAAGTTACCCAACGTCTGCTATTACAACAACCAGGAATACTCCTTCCAGCGTCCCTACTCTGACACGACCGCTCGCATCATCGACGAGGAAGTGCTCAAGTTGGTGAACGAGCAGTACATCCGTGCCAAGAACATCCTCATGGAGCACAAGGAAGGTCACAACGCCCTCGCCGAGCTCCTCATCCAGAAAGAGGTCATCATGGCAGAAGACGTGGAGAGTATTTTTGGCAAGCGTCCCTGGATAAGCCGTTCACAGGAAATCATGGAGGACGAGCAACCCAAGATAGACGAACGCATCAAGGAACTCCCTGAGGTGCAAGCAGCCATCAAAGCTCATGAGGAGGCACAGCAGGACGACCACACCTCCGACACCACCGAGGAGTCATCTGCCGATACCAAGGATACGGTTTCTGGCGACAAGCACAGCGACAAAGACACAGAAGAAATCAACAACAAGTAAAACAGAAAGGAATCACAATATGACCGACAAACAAAAGAATCTGATCGTGAGGTCTATCACGGGCGTCCTGTTCGTGGTGTGTATGATATCTTGCTTTCTCAATCCAAGAGCCATGGTATTCCTCTTTACACTCATCACAGGTCTTAGCATCTGGGAGTTCTGTGGACTGGTCAACGAGAAGGATAGCGTCACCGTCAACCGCTTCATCTGCACCATCGCAGGCGTATATTTCTTCCTGGCCATAGCAGGAATACGCATGGGCATCGTGAGCAATTTTATAGTCTTCGTACCTTATCTGCTCACCATCGTATATCTGTTCATCAGCGAACTATATACAGGCAACAAAGATGCCATCAACGACTGGGCCTACACCATGCTCTCGCAGATGTATGTAGCCCTTCCCTTCTCAATGATCAACGTTTTAGCTTTCGAATATTCATCCTTCGATGGACAAATACACTACGACATGCTGTTGCCATTGAGCGTATTCATCTTCTTATGGGCCAACGACACAGGAGCCTACTGCAGTGGTTCACTCTTTGGCAAACATAAGCTCTTTCCACGCATCAGCCCAGCCAAGAGTTGGGAAGGTAGTATCGGTGGAGGCATTCTCGTACTTATCATAGCTGCCATCATCGGCTATTTCGCCAACGATGGAGAGGCCCACCGCCTCAGTATTGCAGGTTGGATGGGTCTGGGACTGATCGTAGTGTTCTTCGGCACATGGGGCGACCTCGTGGAAAGTCTCTTCAAGCGCACCTTGGGTGTAAAGGATAGCGGAACACTGCTTCCAGGACATGGTGGCATGCTCGACCGTTTCGACTCTTCGCTCATGGCTATCCCTGCCGCAGTCATCTATCTCTATACCCTACAATTGTTAGGATAGTCACAATTTTAGAATCGTTAAGGAGCAGAGAATTCTCTCACCTCCTTAACGATTCTATGTTTTCTCCCCAATAATTTCCTAAATCATACCAGAAACAGCACAATTATCATTCTCTGAATAATCTCTTAAGAAAAATATATCAAAGTTCTAAAAACCATCAAATCTTATGAAAAAGTTAATGACTTTATTCGTAGCCATGTTTTGTCTCATACAGGCACAGGCTACCGCCCCCGTCAAGCAATGGGGACAACTGCAAGTAAAAGGTGCACAATTATGCGATCAGAATGGTCGTCCCGTAGTGTTAAGAGGCGTCAGTTTAGGATGGCACAACATCTGGCCCCGCTTCTACAACAAGCAAGCAGTAAAATGGCTCATCAACGACTGGCATGCCAACATCATACGTGCAGCCATGGGTATTCAGATCGAAGACAACTATTTAGAAAACCCACAGTTTGCAGAAAAGTGCATAACCACTGTGGTCGATGCAGCCATCAAGAACGGAGCATACGTCATCATCGACTGGCATGCGCACAAGATGCACACCGAAGAAGCCAAGGCCTTCTTTGGCAGAATGGCACAGAAGTATGGCAAGTACCCCAATGTGTTGTACGAACTCTACAACGAACCGGTAGACGACTCTTGGGAGAGTCTGAAGACCTATGCCAAAACCATTATTGACGAGATACGCCAATATGACCCCGACAACATTATTCTCATGGGCTGTCCACACTGGGACCAAGACATCGACCTCGTTGCTCAGAGTCCTATCGAGGGCGTGAGCAATGTGATGTACACCCTGCACTTCTATGCAGCCACCCACAAAGACTATCTGCGCGACAAGTTAGAGGCAGCTGTCAAGGGCGGCCTACCTGTCTTTGTATCCGAATGTGCGGGCATGGAAGCCTCAGGCAACGGACCGTTGGCACCTGAGGAATATCAGAAATGGCTTGATGTGATGGAGAGAAACCAGGTGAGCTGGGTCAACTGGTCGGTTTCTGATAAGGACGAGACCTGTTCCATGCTCTTACCTCGTGCCAAGGCCACAGGTCACTGGACTCCCGACCTCATCAAACCTTGGGGAAAAATGGTAAGAGAAGCACTGACAAAGTACAACCAATAAATCCCTACACTAACTTTCGTATGTAGGAAAGAGATAAATACTATTACCCAAACGCCGCATCCTGACACCAAGTCAAGATGCGGCGTTTTTAGATAAATAAAATATAATGTTCTACTATAAAATTAGTAGTTAAACTCAGAGTTTGAGTTAGAAGATAATGATGACGAAGAGTCAGAAGAAGAAGATGACGAGTCAGACCCACCTACTCTCAACGCCTCTTCAGCTTTCTGTCGAGCAATAGCGGCCTCTTGCTCTGCCTTTATTCTCGCCTGTTCAGCAGCTTCAGCAGCAGCCTTGGCAGCAGCCTCAGCACGTTCCTTAGCTTGTCTTACCAGTTCTGCACGTCGCTTTCTCAGCAAGTCTACCATGATGGTAGCCGCCTCATCGGGTGCCACCTTATCACCCAAAGTCCTCTGCACTTCTTGATAACCAGCCAGCATTTTCTCACGGTCAGGCTGTCCTGGCAAAATCTTATAGAGTTCGTTGGCAATGCCGTCAACAGTAAACTTATCTGCAAACATCTCAGCCACCACTTCCCTATTGGCTACTAAGTTGACCAACGAGATATAATCCACCTTCAACACATGATTGAAGGCAAACCGGATGAGCCGTGGCAGCGGAGTTTCATAGCACACCACCTGTGGCACATGGAAGAGTGCGGTTTCGAGAGTTGCAGTTCCGCTGGTCACAAGTGCAGCAGTCGTATGTGCCAACAGTTCATACGTCTTATTCTTCACCACGCTGACGGGCTTTCCTTGCAAGAATTTCTCGTAGTATTCATCCTCTACAGAAGGAGCACCAGCCAGCACCATCTGATAGTCTTCATATCGCTCAGCCACCTCTATCATCGCAGGCAGATTATCCTTAATCTCCTGCAGTCTACTACCCGCTAAGAGAGCTATTATGGGTTTGCCTTTGTCAAGATTATTTTCTTGGCAGAACTCCTCATGCGTTTTCTGATAGGAAGCCCTAAACTCAGCCACTTCCTGTGCGGTAGGATTACCCACATAATGGATAGGATATTGATGTTTCTGTTCGAAGAAAGGCACCTCAAAAGGCAGAATGGAGAACAACTCACTCACATCGCGCTTGATACTTCGTATGCGCCACTCCTTCCATGCCCATATCTTAGGAGAGATATAGTAATATACGGGTATCAACGTATTCTTTTTCAAGAACTTAGCGATATTCAGATTAAAGCCGGGATAATCTACTAAGATCACGACATCAGGCTTCCAGTTAACAATATCTTCCTTGCACTTTTTCATATTCGAGAATATCGTTCTCAGATGCAAGAGCACAGGCACGAAACCCATGTAAGCCAAGTCTTTATAGTGTTTCACACGAGTACCTCCTTCAGCAGTCATCAGGTCACCACCAAAGTATCTAAACTCAGCCAGTTCGTCATGTTTTTTTAGCGATCGCATCAGTCTGCTGGCATGCAGGTCTCCACTCGCCTCACCTACTATCAGATAATATTTCATTCTTTATCTAAAGTTGTATATTTCTCCATCCATTCATAATCCGTCACGTCTATCTTGGTAGGCGTAATGGCTATATACCCATGGTTAAGTGCCCACTGGTCTGTGTCGGTAGCTTCAGGCTCATCGTTACGATACTCGCCCACCATCCAATAATAGTCATATCCCCTCGGATGATGCTCTTTCACCACCTCGTTGATCCACGAGCCCCAGGTCATACGACAAACCTTGAAGCCCTTGAAAGGCGGATTGACAGGGAAGTTGACATTCAGACAAGTACCCTTAGGCAAACCCTCCTTGAGCACACGCTTCACGATGGTCACCACCCCCTCACGCAAGGGGGACAAGTCGGCATTCTCGTTGTAGTTGCAACTACTAAATGCCACCGACGGAATGTACTTCATACACCCCTCTTTAGCCACACCCATCGTACCCGAATAGTGATTATTCACACTCGAGTTGTCGCCATGATTAATACCGCTGATAATCAGGTCGGGAACACGGGATGCCAACAGTTGATCGAGCGCTATCTTCACACAGTCTACTGGCGTTCCAGAGCACGACCACACCTCCACATCTTCTCCCATATTGTGTCTGCGCTTGAGCAATAGAGGCGAGGTAACCGAGAAGGCACAGGCAAAGCCTGAGCGTCCACTCTCAGGAGCAACAACGAGCACATCGCACCAATCTTTCAGAAAGCCAACGAGCGTCTTGATACCATTAGCATGATAACCATCATCGTTGGATATTAATATTAAAGGTTTCTTATTTTCCATAAAAATATCACTCTTTTTGCTGCAAAAGTACGAAAAAACCTTTAAAGAAACGTCTTTCTCGCATAAAATATGTATCTTTGCAGAAATTTTGTGATGATTTTTAATATAGAAAATTAAGAATATGGGAAAAATAATCGCATTGGCCAACCAGAAAGGCGGTGTCGGAAAGACCACTACCACCATCAACTTGGCAGCATCATTAGCCACTCTGGAGAAGTCGGTACTCGTTGTTGACGCCGACCCACAGGCTAACGCCTCCAGTGGTTTAGGAGTAGACATCAAGGAGGTAGACTGTTCTCTCTACGAGTGCATCATCGACCACGCAGATGTTCGTGACGCCATCTACACCACTGACATAGATGGTCTCGACATCATCCCCAGCCACATCGACTTGGTAGGTGCCGAGATAGAGATGCTCAATTTGCAAAACCGCGAACGGGTTATCAAGAACCTGCTTGCCCCCATCCGTGAGGAATACGACTTCATCCTCATCGACTGCTCTCCATCGTTGGGTCTCATCACAGTCAACTCGCTCACAGCAGCCGACAGCGTCATCATCCCCGTACAGTGCGAATACTTTGCTCTTGAGGGTATCAGCAAGTTGCTCAACACCATCAAGATTATCAAGAGCAAGCTCAACACCAAGCTCGAGATCGAAGGTTTCTTGCTCACCATGTACGACAGTCGTCTTCGCCTTGCCAACCAGATTTACGATGAGGTGAAGCGCCACTTCCAGGAGTTGGTATTCAAGACCGTCATCCAGCGCAACGTCAAGTTGAGCGAGAGTCAGAGCCATGGCCTTCCCGTCATTCTCTACGACACCGAGTCGAATGGTGCTAAGAACCACTTAGCACTGGCCAAAGAAATAATCAACAAGAATTCATAATAAGTGAAGAACGAAAAGTGAAGAGTGAAGAATCTATCAGCTTTCATCCTCTACACCTTAGTTTTTTCACAGCAAAAGAGTAAAAACTGGAGATAAGTGAAGAACGAAAAGTGAAGAGTGAAGAATCTATCTGCTTTCATCCTCTACACTTTAGTTTTTCAAAGCAAAAGAGTAAAAACTGGAGAATTCTTCACTCTTCGTTCTTCACTTTTCGTTCTTCACTCTTCACTTAAAAAACAACGTAATGGCAGTACACAAGAAATACAATAACGGAACTAAGAGCAACGCTTTGGGCCGCGGTCTTGATGCACTCATCTCCACAGAGGGAGTGCGCACACAAGGCAGCAGCACCATCAACGAGATACCCCTCGAACAGATAGAAGCCAACCCCAACCAGCCTCGTCGCGAATTCGACGACGAAGCCCTTCATGAGTTGGCAGAAAGCATTAAGACCATAGGCATCATCCAGCCCATCACCCTTCGCCAGGTGTCAGAGAACCGCTTCCAGATTATTGCTGGTGAGCGCCGTTGGAGAGCATCACAGTTGGTGGGTCTGAAAGCCATCCCTGCTTACATCCGCACCATCAGCGATGAGAGCGTCATGGAGATGGCTCTCGTAGAGAACATCCAGCGCCAAGACCTCAACGCCATAGAGATTGCTTTGGCGTACGAACACCTGATGGAGAACAACGACATGACACAGGAGAAGATAGCCGAGCGCGTGGGCAAGAGCCGCGCAGCCGTAGCCAACTATCTACGCCTTCTCAAGTTGCCAGCTCAGGTACAGATGGCTCTCCAGAAGAAAGAAATCGACATGGGCCACTGCCGTGCTCTCTTAGCCCTCGAAAGTCCTTCACTGCAGATCAAGCTGTTCCACGAGATACAGAAAAATGGTTATTCCGTACGCAAGGTAGAGGAGATGGTGCAGCAGATTAAAGACAGCGAGGACAACGAGACCGCCAAGAAAGTCATCAAGGGCAAGCAAGAGTTGCCCGAGGAGTTTACACTACTGAAGAATCGTCTTTCTCAGTTCCTCAACACCAAGGTTCAGTTTACCTGTTCGCCTAAGGGCAAAGGCAAGATTAGCATTCCTTTTGCCAACGAAGAGGAATTAGAACATATCATGAACGTTTTCGACCAATTAAAACAAGACTAATTAGGTGAAATCGAGAATATCACATATCTGTATATCTGTCTTGTTGGTCGGATTTTCATGGACAGCAAAGGCACAAAAGGTTACAGCAGCCGACAAGTCTACCGCTATGGCAGACACTGCCGTAATGACACCTGCCGTAGTAGCTCCCGTCGACACTTCCTTTTCTGGCAAAGATAGTCTCAAGCTCAGCACTATGCTCAAGGTAACGACCAAGAAGCCCAAACGCGACTGGGCTACGTGGCGTCCTGATGTCAAGCGTGCCATGTGGCTTGCCATTGTCCTACCAGGAGCAGGACAGATATACAATCGCAAATACTGGAAACTGCCTATTATATATGGTGGTTTCGTGGGGTGCGCCTATGCCATCACCTGGAACAACCAGATGTATCACGACTATTCGCAGGCGTATTTAGACATTATGGACGACGATCCCACTACCGATAGTTACAACCAATTCCTGCACTTAGGAGCTACCATCGATGCCAGCAACATGGATCGCTACAAGGAAATCTTCCGCAAGCGCAAAGACCGTTACCGCCGTTGGCGCGACATGGGCGTGTTTGTGATGATAGGCGTTTATGCCTTCTCCATCATTGATGCCTATGTAGATGCTTCGCTCTCCGAATTCGACATCTCCGACGACCTCACCTTGCGCGTAGAGCCTGCATTCATGAACAGCGACCCTCTGAGTCGCAACCCCTTCCGCTCTGGCTCTTTAGGACTGCAGTGCTCACTCACTTTTTAAGTGAAGAATGAAGAGGGAAAAATAAAGAATGAAGAATAAAGAATAAATTAATCAAGAAATCAATCTTTATAGAAACGAAAATATAAATGAAAAAAATATTATTATTAGCAACTACTATGTTACTCAGCTTACCCGCACAGATGCAGGCACAGACTGACAACAAAGAAGAGAAAAGTGAAGATGTCATTACTGTCACCGACAAACAAGGAAACGAGGAAGAAATAGAAGTCCCTGTAGGTATGGAGGACAACCTCGATAGCCTGTTACATCTTTACAATGCTAAGACCTATATGATGCAAGACACATCTTGCAACTATCGCGATGTAAACCCTGTTTTCGAGAAAGAGGTTTACATCGACCGCCTGAAGCGCCTTCCCACCATCATCGAGATGCCCTACAACGAGGTGGTACAGAAGTTTATCGACCGTTATAGTGGCAAGTTACGCCGCTCGGTAAGCTATATGCTTGGCGCAGGCAACTTCTATATGCCTATCTTCGAAGAAGCCTTGGAGGCTTACAACCTGCCTCTCGAGCTCAAATATCTACCTGTCATCGAGTCTGCTCTCAACCCTACCGCTGTATCACGCGTGGGTGCCACAGGCCTATGGCAGTTCATGATAGGAACGGGCAAGCGCTACGGTCTGGAGGTCAACTCCCTTATTGACGAGCGCCGCGACCCAGTGAAAGCCTCTTTTGCTGCTGCTCACTACCTGAGCGACCTCTACAAGATTTTTGACGACTGGAGCCTTGTCATCGCTGCTTACAACTGCGGTCCTGATAAGGTTAATAAGGCCATCCATCGTGCCAAAGGCTCTGCCGACTACTGGAACATCTATCCCTACCTCCCCAAGGAGACACGTGGATATGTGCCAGCCTTCATCGCTGCCAACTATATCATGAACTACTACTGCGACCACAACATCTGCCCTATGGTGACAGAGTTGCCACTCAAGACCGATACGGTAGTAGTCAACAAAGACCTTCATCTGGAACAGATTGCACAGGTTCTCAACATCAACATTGAGCACTTGCGTAACCTCAACCCACAATATCGCCGCGACATCGTCAATGGCCTCAACAAGCCTATGGCGATTCGTCTGCCTGCCACCCTCGTCGGCACATTCATCGACCAGGAAGACTCCATCTACAACTTCAAAACCGATGAGCTGTTGCTCAAGCGTGCCATTGTAGAGGTAAACCAAGAGGCACCTGCTGTAAGCCGTGGCAACTACTATAGCAGCCGTCATCGTTCGACAGCATCGCGTAGCAAGAGCCGTAGCAGAAGAAACAAGCGCAGCCGTGGAGGTAGAAGCCGTAGCGTAACCATCAAGAGCGGTGACACCCTCTCGGAGATTGCAGCACGCAACCACACCACCGTGGCCAAGTTGCGCAAGCTCAACAAGATTTCCGGCAACAGCATCCGAGCAGGCAAGAAACTCAAGGTGAAATAATACACATTATTATATTATATATAGTTACCAATCTAACTAACACATAGCTCAGGAGGCAAGAACCATGGACGATCAGAACCTCAAAGACTTAGAGAGAGAACAGGCCGACAATAAGCTCATTGGAGACGCATTCCAGCATCTGCTTGACACCTACGTGGCTTCACGCCATCGCAAAAAGGTAGACATCGTCACCAAAGCTTTCAACTTTGCACGCCAGGCCCACAAGGGTGTAAGACGCTTGTCGGGTGAACCCTATATCATGCACCCCATCGCTGTGGCTCAGATAGCCTGCGAGGAGATGGGACTGGGGTCCACCAGTATCTGTGCAGCCCTGCTGCACGACGTAGTGGAAGACACCGACTATACAGTAGAAGACATCTCCAACATCTTTGGTGAGAAGATAGCCCAGATTGTAGATGGTCTTACCAAGATTAGCGGTGGTATCTTTGGCGACAAAGCCTCGGCACAGGCTGAGAACTTTAAGAAGTTGCTGCTCACCATGAGCGATGACATCCGCGTCATTCTCATCAAGATATGCGACCGTCTGCACAACATGCGAACCCTCGAATCGCAGCCTGCCAACAAGCAGTATAAGATTGCGGGCGAAACGCTCTACATCTATGCACCGCTTGCCAACCGTCTCGGTCTCAACAAGATTAAGACCGAGCTCGAAGACCTCAGCTTCCGCTACGACCATCCACAGGAATACGCCAACATCGAGCATAAGTTGGCAGACACCGAAGCACAGCGCGACACCCTCTTCGCACAGTTTACTGCTCCCATCAGGAAAGAACTCGACAAGATGGGTATACAGTATAAGATCAAGGCACGTGTCAAAAGCCCATACTCCATCTGGAACAAGATGCAGAACAAGCACGTGAGCTTCGACGAGATATACGACATCCTTGCTGTTCGCATCATCTTCACCCCTCAAGAACGCAGCAACGAGGTCAACGAATGTTTCAACATCTATGTGGCTATCAGCCAGATATATAAGAGTCATCCCGACCGCTTACGCGACTGGCTCAACCACCCCAAGGCCAACGGCTATCAGGCTCTCCACGTCACGCTCATGAGTAAACAGGGACGATGGATAGAGGTACAGATACGAAGCGACCGCATGGACGAGGTGGCAGAACAGGGCTTTGCCGCACACTGGAAATACAAAGAGGGCGAAGACGTAGAGTACACCGAGGACGAGAACGAGCTCAACGACTGGTTGGGAACCATCAAGGAGATTCTCGACGACCCACAGCCCGATGCTATGGACTTCCTCGATGCCATCAAGCTCAACCTCTTTGCTTCCGAGATATTCGTCTTCACTCCCAAGGGCGAAATCAAGACGATGCCTGCAGGCTGTACTGCTCTCGACTTTGCCTTCCAGATACACACCTTCTTAGGAAGCCACTGCATCGGCGCCAAGGTAAACCACAAGCTGGTTCCACTAAGCCACAAGTTGCAGAGTGGCGACCAGGTAGAGATTCTTACCAGCAAGAGCCAGCACGTACAACCCTCCTGGATCAACTTCGTGAGCACCGCCAAGGCTAAGAGTAAAATCCAAGCCATCTTGCGTCGCGACAACCGCGAGATACAGAAAAAAGGCGAAGACATTCTCAACGAATGGCTAAAGAAGAACGGCTTCGAAATCAACAACTCCATCCTCGACAAGCTCTGCGACTACCATCACATACAGAAGCACGAAAACTTCTTCCAGGCTCTGGGCGACCATTGCATCCTGCTCGGCGAGAAAGACCTCGACGAACTGCATGGCAAGAACAAGAAAGACAAGACATCTACAAGTTGGAGAAACTATATCCCCTTCCTCGGCAAAGGTAAAGAGAAGGACAAGAAAGCTGACGACAAAGAGGCTAAGACACAGCAGCTCATGGTGGTGGGCAAAGACTTCAACAAGAAGAAGCCACTCATCATCACCGAGGAGAATATCTCGCAGTTCATCTTCCCTTCTTGCTGTCACGCCATCCCTGGTGACGACATCATGGGCTACATCGACAACAAGGGCTGTATCGAACTACACAAGCGTTCCTGTGCTGTCGCTGCTAAACTCAAGTCAAGCTATGGCAACCGCATTGTCGATGCCAAGTGGAAGATGCACAAACTCATGTTCTTCGACGCTACTATCGAGATTAAAGGTATCGACCGCAAAGGTTTGCTCCTTGATGTGAGCCGCGTCATCAGCGACCAGCTCAATGTCAACATCCACAAGCTCACTATCAACAGCGAAAATGGCATCTTCGATGGGTGTATCGAAATCAGAATCCACGACCGCGATGATGTCAAGGTCATCATGGATAACCTCAAGACCATAGAGGGCTTGCAAGACGTACAGCGCATCCTATAAAAAAACAACTATAAAGCAAATAAAGCAACGATGAAAAAACTAATTCTTACTATCCTTACCACGTTGGCAGTCATCCCTATGTTGGCTGCCAACAAGTACGACAACCCAGACACCCTTGTCGTCTCACGCGACGGAACGGGTGAGTTCCGCACCATCGATGAAGCCATTGAGGTATGTCGCGCCTTTATGGACTACACCAAGGTCATCTACGTCAAGAAAGGAGTGTACAAGGAGAAACTCATCATCCCTTCATGGCTTACCAACATCACCATCTGTGGCGAAGACCGCGACCATACCATCATCACCTGGGACGATCATGCCAATATCAAGATGCCTATTGGTGGACTCGACTCAGAGACCGCTGTTAAGGGCAAGCCTATGGGTACGTTCCGCACCTATACACTCAAGGTGCAGGGCAGCTACATCACCCTCAAAAACATAACCATAGAGAATAATGCTGCTCGACTCGGACAGGCTGTTGCACTACATACAGAGGGCGACCATATCCTGGTTCAGAACTGTCGTCTCTTAGGCAACCAAGACACCGTGTATACGGGCGTTGCTGGCACTCGCATTGCTTTCTACGACTGCTATATAGAGGGAACCACCGACTTCATCTTCGGTCCTTCCATCGCTTGGTTTGAGAACTGTGAAATCCATAGCAAGATCAACAGCTACATCACGGCAGCCTCTACTCCTGCTGGACAGCAGTATGGCTATGTATTCCACAAGTGTCGACTCACAGCCTCACCCGAAGCCACACAGGTCTACCTCGGTCGTCCTTGGCGTCCCTATGCATATACGCTCTTCATCGATTGTGAGATGGGCAAGCACATCCGCCCAGAGGGCTGGCACAACTGGCGCAACGCTAAAAACGAACAGACTGCACGCTATTGGGAATATGGCAACCACGGTCCTGGTGCTTCCACCAAGGGGCGTGCTCCATGGACCCACCAACTCAGCAAGAAGGAAGCTGCCAAGATAACCATCGCCAACGTCATGGGCGAGGAATGTTGGTAACATACCTACATCTCATGCGGAGGGCGTCTCCTCATCTCGATAACATTTCATCAAAAAGAGCACTATGGACATCAAGAACATCAAGGAAGAATGGAATACTACCATTCTCGACATTCTGAAGACATTCATCAGCATTTGCCAGAGGCATAACCTGCGCTACTATTGCTGCGCAGGAACCGCCATCGGTGCTGTACGCCATCAGGGTATGATACCATGGGACGACGACATCGACGTCATCATGCCTCGCCCCGACTATGATCGCTTTCTTGAGATAGCTCGCCACGAAGACTTCGGTCAGTATGAGGTGGTCACACCTTACAACAACGAGCATTATCCACTCTATTTCTCCAAGTTGGTCAACAAGAACACCACGCTCATCGAGGAGAAAGAACGCCCCTGTATCATCGGTCTCTTTGTAGACATTTTTCCTCTCGATGCCACCGACGATGATGTGGAGAGAGCATGTGCCTTGCAGCGGCAGTATGTGAAGAACATCAACTGTCTCAACGCCATCTCCACCCGCAACACCTTTACCGAGTATATGGCTCTTCTCAAGGACCGCAAGACGTGGGGAAGATTTGTGGTGAAGACAGCCGCTTACTTCTTCCGTCGCCAACTGCGCCGACATTTCATCCGTAAGATGGATCACTTGAGCCATCTCTACGATTTCGATAAGGCACAGAATGTACAGGTATATACAGGTTCCTATCACGAGAGAGAGATTTTCCCCAAGTCGTGGTTGGGCGAGGGTAAAGCCTTCTCCTTCGAAGACACCACCGTACTCCTGCCCGAACAGTACGACCAGTACCTACGTCATTTCTTTGGCGACTATATGCAGTTGCCGCCTGTAGAACAACGCGTAGAAAAACATCTGCGCTACTATCTCAACATGGAGAAAAGAGAAACCTGGCAAGAAATCAAGAAAAAACTAAAATAATACCCCTAAAAAACGCAAGTACTTGCGATGCCCAACGAAAGTACTTGCGATGGCTGTTGAAAGTACTTTCATCGACCATCGCAAGTACTTTCATTTTTTTAGGCATTTTTCTACAAAAATCGTTTGATATGATGCAAACGATTTTTGCAGCTCTTTACTTATCCGAAAATGAAGCTAACGTGTGCTTCATTCCATCCTCTACATCCCAGAGTGGTTTCCATCCCAAGGCCTTGAGCTTATCGGTGTTAAAAGTAGCCTTGGTGACGGGGGTGGTATTGCCTTGCATCACATCACTCTCAGGAATATCAAAAACCACCTTTCGGTTGGCCAACGTAGCTATCACTTCTGCCAACTCCCTTATCGTGACATTCGATTCTGAATGTGCCACATTATAGGCATTACCTCTCTCACCATCCAGCAAGAGACGTAGGATGGCATGCGCAGCATCCACCACATAGAGCCATGAGCGGAAAGCTTCTCCCCTACTCTTCAGCACGATATCCTCACCACGCAGCACATTGCGAATAAACTGAGCATACACTCTGTTGTCGCTCTCCGTAAATCCTGGACCATAGGTATGACTCAGACGGGCTATCACCACATCAGCACCAAACTCTGCACCATAAGCCATACAGAGTGTCTCTGCGGCACGCTTCGAAGAAGGATAGCAAGCTCTCACCGAAGCACAGTCCACATAACCGCTACTTAGTTCTGTGAACTCACTGCCGTCACCCTCGCCATATACCTCACCCGAGGATATATACACCAGTCGACTCATCCCGTGTCGAAGTCCAAACTCCATCAGGTGGGCTACACCATCAAAATTCGCTTTCATCACCTCTACAGGCTTCTCACGGAAAAAGTTCGGACTGGCATTACTCGCTGCGTCGATGATATAGTCTACCTTCAAAGCTTGTTCGCTCTCTTCGGTACCAAGGCCATGGATGAGAATGGTATCGCCAAGAGGCTGTGTGACATCTATCTGCGCAAAACCAAAGTCGGCATCGTCCCAGTAAGCGGCAAACTTTTTTTGAGCACGTTCCTTGTTACGACCTGCTGCCACCACTCTGTAACACCTCTGAGGGTTCATCATCAGCACGTCGACCACACTGCTGCCTATCAGCCCTGTGGCACCCACCACGAGTATCGTCTTGTCGCACAAGCGTTCTAAGTCGAGCCCTTCGGCAAATAGGCGCGCTACATCTTTTAGATATAATGATTTTTCCGGCATCTCTTTTCTTACTTGATCCATCCTTCAGGTTGTACCTTCATCAAGGCTTTCAGAATCTCCAAGTCCTCTACAGTAGTAATCTTGATATTCTTCTCCGAACCTGGCACAATATGCATCTTTCTGCCACCTAATTCCGCCATCAATGTGCATGATGCCACAGAGTTGTCAATACCTTTCTCCTTTGCCTCCTCATGAGCTGCAATGAGGTTGCCCAAGCGGAATGTCTGCGGTGTCTGGGTGCGAATCAACTTATCGCGAGGTATACTTGTCGTCGTCGTAAAACCATCCTCACTCTCTAAGATAGCCTCACGGCACTGGATGCCCGTAATCGCATAGCCATACTTTTGGCAGATGGCGATATTCGAAGAGATAATGTCTTGAGAGAGCAAGGGTCTCACGGCGTCGTGCACCAAGATCAAGTCTTCGTCTGCGCAACCTGCCTCTTTCAGACCATAGATTCCGTTATGTATCGACTCCTGTCCGTTGCTACCTCCAGGGAAAATCCATTTCAGTTTGGTGATACAAAACTGGTTAGCATACGACTGCAGCACCGTTTCCCATCCTGCGAGGCACACCACAGCAATACCCTGAATGTCAGGATGCTTCTGAAATGCCATCATCGTATGGATAATGATAGGACAGTTTTCTACATGCATAAACTGTTTAGGGATGTCCTGGCCCATTCTGTTGCCAGAACCACCTGCTATGATAAGAGCATAATTCATATCTTCATTTTTTTCTTATAGGCGTGAACATACGCCATATACGTTCTTCTTATGGTGCAAAGATACAAAAAATAAAACAACTTTCCCTCATTTCCCTAAAAACTATCTTTCTTTTCCTGTTTTTCTTTTGCATCTACCGCCGACAAATGCACAAAGACGTAACTAAAATGTCCTTAATCACCTCGCAACATCACACGGCATTCGGTCGTTAGATATGATACAATAGTCTCATTACTTATATAGAAAGACCAGCATCTTGCCCGACTATAATCAGCGAGTATGCACTGGGGAGGGCGTGGCATCTTGCCCGCCCATAAGCTACTATGGTTAAAATTTTGGGAATAAATGGAGTTTTATGAAAAGAACCATGTATCGTAAATGGGCTACACAGGCTCCACGCCCTAAACATATTTCCAATATAAATTGATTATTTAGCTGATTTTATACTAAAACTACAAAATATTCAATAGGATTTAAATTATTCCCGATTTTTTGTTGTATTTTTGCCACATATATTTATTAACTATGTCAAGAGAACAAGTCAACAGATTGAAAATCGTTCTTGCGGAGGAACAGAAAACAAACAAATGGCTTGCTGAAACTTTAGGAAAAGATCAAGCGACTGTTTCTAAGTGGGTGACAAATGCAAGCCAACCCCACCTGAAAATCTTCTACGCATAGCCAAGGCTCTAAACGTAGATGTGGGACTTTCTTGACAAAAGAAAAACAAACTTCATCCAAAGCTTACTAAGGTTCGAAATTCTTTTCATTCGAAGGAAAGGTTCTGGATGGAATGAGAAAAACAATGGAGCAAAATCTTAAAATGAATACTTCTGATAATGTTGCATTATCGGAAGATGAAAATGAATGATTATGACACCAGAGGAAAAAGCAAGAGTTAAAATAGATAGACTGTTTGCCGAAGCAGGCTGGATAGTTGTCAATCGTGACGAGTATGAGCCTACAATGAATGCTGTAGCCGTTAGGGAAGCTCTGCTGAAAGGTAATCTTGAAGCAGATTATTTCTTGATGATTAACGGAAAGGCATGTGGCGTACTTGAAGCCAAACGAGAAGAAATAGATGTGGCATCGAATATCGTGAGTGAGCAAGTGGCTACATATGCCAAGATGGTGCCAGATTATTACCAAGCATGGCAAAATCCACTACCTTTTCTTTATAAGTCGAATGCCAAGGTTGTAGATTTTCAAGATTATCGCAAGTCAAATGTTGAATGGGAAGAAATCAATCGCATACATACGCCTAAGGAAATTGTAGATATGCTCGGCATTGATGATCCTTTTGCAGGGTTGCCAGTGCTGAATAGCAAAGGTCTTCGCACCTGTCAGTTTGAGGCTGTCACGGAACTTGAAAAGAGTTTCCGCACAGGGCAAAGTCGTGCACTAATGGTGCTTGCCACTGGCGCAGGAAAAACTTATACGGCTTGTCTTGCAGCCTATCGTATGCTTGCTTACACACCTATGCGTCGTATTCTTTTCTTGGTTGACAGAAACAATCTCGGCAAGCAGGCGGAGGTAGAGTTCGGCACTTTCCGTCTGACGGAGAATGGCGAGGCGTTTAATACGATATATACCGTCAACCGCCTGAAATCGTCCACTATCCCTAAGGATAGCAATGTGGTTATCTCTACCATACAGCGGTTGTTCTCGCTGCTCAAAGGTGAGGAAATTGTAGATAGTGATGACGATGATGCGGATGAGACCACTGGGGAGGTCACTTTGCCAGAGAATCCCAACTTGCCTCACGACTATTTCGACATGATAGTCATTGACGAGTGTCATCGCAGCATCTATGGCAACTGGCGCAGGGTGCTTGAATATTTTGACACGGCTCGCCTTATCGGTCTTACGGCTACACCTATCCCGGAGACTATGGCTTTCTTCAACAACAACCGCATAGTGAATTATACGCTTGAGAAAAGTATCGTGGATGGCGTGAATGTGGACAATCGTGTGTATCGCATAAAGACGGAAGCTACAGAGAATGGCGGTGCCATTATGCAGGGTGAGCATGTCAAGGTGGAGACCCGTTACACTGGCAAAACGGAGGAGGTGAGCAGCAAGGAGACTAAGAACTACTCCAAGACGGAGCTAAACCGTAGTGTCATCAATCCTTCGCAAATAAAGCTTATTCTCACTACTTATCGTGATGCCGTTTATACGGAAATGTTCAACGACCCACAGCGTGAACCGCAGTTTGAATATCTGCCCAAAACACTTATCTTTGCACTCAACGAGGCTCATGCTACGAATATTGTCAATATTGCCAAGGATGTGTTCGGTGAGGTCTGTCCTAATGCAGACATGGATAGATATGTGCAGAAAATCACTTACTCGTCGGGCGATAGCGATGAGCTGATTCGTCAGTTTCGCAACGACCGTGACTTCCGCATAGCCGTAACTTGTACGCTTGTGGCTACTGGCACGGATGTGAAACCGCTTGAAGTGGTGATGTTCATGCGTGATGTGGAGTCTGAGCCGCTTTACATTCAGATGAAGGGACGTGGTGTGCGCACCATTGGCGATGAGCAGCTTCGCAATGTCACACCTAATGCCGTTAGCAAGGATTGTTTCTTCTTGGTGGATGCGGTGGGCGTTACCGAACATACGAAGTCTATCCCAGAACAGGGCGAGGGTCCAGACACGGAGGTTATTACATTAAAGGTACTTTTGGAGCGCATCGCCCACGGCAATCTTCCAGATATGTATATCAAACGTCTTGCTTCCACGCTTGCCCGACTGCATAACAAGGCGGATGGCGAGCAGCGTGCGGAGTTTGAGCGTCTTGCCCACGACTCTATGGATGCTATTGCATCACGCATATATAATGCCATGGAGAGTGGCGAACTGCCACCTTTCAACGACATCAACGAGCCTAACAATGAGCGCAAGGGGCTTGTCGCTCCTGTGGCTAACCATGCCGATGCTCGTAAGTATATCCTTATTCTTGCTGCTGGCTTCGTGGCCACGCTGATGCCTGGCGAGGACACGCTGATTTCAAAGGGCTTTTCCGTGGAGGAGGCAAAGGACACGACAAGTGCCTTTGAGCAATATTGCCATGACCACCAGGACGAGATAGAGGCTCTGCGCATATTGTACAATCAGAACGGTGAACCTATAACATATTCTATGTTGAAGGACTTGGAGAACAAACTGAAGATGGAGAACAATAAGTTTTCTGCCAAGCAGCTTTGGAACTCGTATGCCATTGTCTGTCCCGACCATGTGCGCCGTGCCGCCAAGAAAGAAGAGAGTGATGCACTTACAAACATCATCCAACTTGTGCGCTATGCCTTCGGGCAGATTGAGCGGCTCGACTGTGTATGTACCACGGCACGACAGTATTTCAATCTTTGGTGCGGACAGTGGCATCGTGATATTTCTGACCGTCAGAAGCAGCTCATGAGCGAGGTGGTTGATTATATCGCAGCCAACGGAGCTTGCACCGTGCGCGATATTCGCGATGATGACAAGACACAGGCTGCACAGATGATTCGGGCTTTCGGCTCGATGCAGAAAGCAGACGAGGCACTTCTCTCATTGTTTAATTTTGTAGTATTAAGAAAAACAGCTTAAAAATGGCAAACAATATATCTACCGAGCAGATGCTCACAAAGAAAGTTTGGAATCTTGCCACTACGCTTGCAGGAGTTGGTGTCGGATTCACAGATTATATCACACAGCTTACCTATCTTCTTTTCTTGAAGATGGATGACGAAAACGTGGAAATCTTCGGCGAGGACTCATCCATCCCAGAGGGTTACAGATGGAAAGACTTGACGGAGCAGGACGGATTAGAACTCATCAAGCAATATGAGGAAACTCTGAAACTACTGAGCAGCCAAGAAAATCTTATCGGAACTATATACACCAAAGCTCAGAACAAGATTGACAAGCCTGTATATCTGAAGAAAATTATCACGATGATTGACGAAGAACAATGGCTTATCATGGATGGCGATGTGAAGGGTGCTATCTATGAGAGTATATTGGAGAAGAATGGACAGGACAAGAAGAGTGGCGCAGGACAGTATTTTACTCCCCGTCCTCTCATCCAGACAATGGTGGATTGCATCCGTCCGCAGATTGGCGAGACCGTGTGCGACCCAGCCTGTGGTACTGGCGGTTTCCTCCTTGCTGCATACGACTATATGAAGCATCAGTCGCAGGATAAGTCAAAGCGTGATTTTCTACGCAACAAGGCTTTGCATGGAAACGACATTACGCCTCTTGTTGTTACGCTTGCTTCTATGAACCTTTATCTGCATGGCGTTGGCACAGACCGCAGTCCTATCGTATGCGAGGACTCCTTGGAGAAAACTCCCGAAACATTGGTCGATGTCATCCTTGCCAACCCTCCTTTCGGCACTCGTCCCGCAGGGTCGGTGGACATCAATCGCCCGGACTTCTATGTGGAGACGAAGAACAATCAGCTCAACTTCCTTCAGCACATGATGCTGATGCTCAAGACTGGTGGTCGTGCTGCCGTGGTGCTGCCCGACAACGTGTTGTTTGAGGGTGGTGCTGGCGAGACTATCCGCAAGCGTCTGCTCTCGGAGTTTAATCTTCACACCATTCTTCGCCTGCCTACTGGCATCTTCTATGCGCAGGGTGTCAAGGCCAACGTGTTATTCTTCACCAAGGGGCAACCTACCAAGGAGGTGTGGTTCTACGACTACCGTACTGATATCAAGCATACGCTTGCCACTAACAAACTGGAGCGTCATCATCTCGATGACTTCGTGAAATGCTACAACCCAGAGAACATCAACGCTCGCACCGAGACTTACGATGCCGAGAAGAATCCTTCTGGTCGTTGGCGTAAATTCCCTGTTGAGGAGCTTACCGCTCGTGACAAGACTTCGCTTGACATCACTTGGATTAAACAAGGTGGCGAAGAGGAAAAGCATACGCTTGCCGAACTGATGGCTACAATCAAGGAACAGAGCCAGAACATCAGCAATGCAGTGAGCGAGTTGGAGAAGTTGTTGAGGAACATTAAAGAGGACTAATTATGAATGATATACAGAAGCGTGAGGATGCTCTCTTTGAGCACATCACAAAATTGATAGAGGCATCTCGAGAACAAGTAAAGACAACCATCAATACAGCTATGGTATATACTTATTATGGAATAGGCAAATACATTGTCGAGGATGAGCAGAATGGATATGAGCGTGCCGCATACGGAAAGAAAGTGCTTAAGCAACTTTCTGAACAACTTTGCGCTAAATATGGAAACGGATGGTCTTATTCTAACCTTAGACAGATGAGGCAATTCTATATGGTATATGGCAATTTGACAGACACTGTTTGTCAAATTCAAAATAGCAAACCGGATTTTACGCTTTCATGGTCACATTATTTGGTACTTATGCGTATCGAGAATCCTGACGAACGCCATTTCTATGAGGTTGAGTGCAAACAGCAAAACTGGAGTGTTCGTCAATTGCAACGTCAATATGCATCAAGCCTTTATGAACGTCTTGCACTTAGTCGTAACAAAGACGAGATATTGCACCTTGCCAATGAGGGACAGACCATAGAAAAGCCTTCGGATGTTATTAAGTCGCCTATAACATTGGAGTTTCTCGGCTTGAAGCCTGATGAAAGTTATAGTGAGTCAAAACTGGAGAGTGCCATCATCAGCAAGATGCAGAATTTCCTTCTTGAAATGGGAAAGGGATTCCTTTTTGAGGCACGACAGAAACGCTTCACTTTCGATGAAGACAACTACTATGTCGATTTGGTGCTTTACAACCGATTGTTACAGTGCTATGTACTCATCGACTTGAAGATAGACAAGCTCACTCATCAGGACCTCGGACAGATGCAGATGTATGTCAACTACTTTGACCGATATGTAAAGCAGGACTTCGAGAAACCTACCATCGGTATCTTGCTCTGCAAGGAGAAAAACGATGCGTTGGTAGAACTCACTCTTCCTAAAGACGCAAACGTCTATGCAGC